>TARA_R110000744_G_scaffold91550_1_pt1 | contig 91514 bp, 74 predicted proteins | sample TARA_R110000744 | Tara Oceans TARA_R110000744 (sample SAMEA4398083) | marine metagenome | biome: Polar Biome; feature: [DCM] deep chlorophyll maximum layer (ENVO:01000326); material: water (ENVO:00002006), including particulate matter (ENVO:01000060) such as... | depth 36 m | reverse complement strand
CGACGGCTGGTGTTCAATGCCTTGATCGGGAACGCAGACATGCACCTGAAGAACTGGTCGCTTATCTACCCCGATGGACGCACGCCGGCGCTGGCGCCAGCTTACGACTTTGTGTCGACGATCGCCTACATCGAGGATGAGAATATGACGTTGACCCAAACACCGCTCTTGCTTCGTCAACCCCGCTTCAGGGGTGTGACGGTCGCGGGGACGCAGAGTTGGGGGAGGGGTGTCTGAGCTGCTTTCCTGAAGTGCTCTGGGATACCCCTAAACAAACTGCCCGAGTTTTCAGGACCGCTTCACGCGTCGGCTAGGCCGGCGCGGCTTGGGGTGGGGTGGGGTCCTTGCGGGCAACCGGAGCCCTTTCGATGATCGGCCTTCAATCGGAACGTTCGGACGCTTCATGAGACCACTCAGCATCACTCGGCAATCCGCGTGATTGAATTGCAATATTCTGATTAGCGCAAAAAGTTTGATCGAGACAATTTCGGTGTTATAGTGCGCTAGAAGGATTAGCGCACATGATTCGACTTGGCGACATCGCAGTAGTTACGGCCGGGTACCCTTTCCGCGGCGCCATCGGGGAGCATGCGGATGGCGATGCCCTGGCCGTTCAAATGCGTGATCTGCGCGGCGATGCCGGCCGTGTCGACTGGTCGGGCGTTGCGCGCACCCGGCTTACAGGGAAGCGGAAGCCAGACTGGCTGCGCTTCGGGGATATCCTGCTGTCCTCCATTGGCGACAACAATGCGGCGATCCTTGTTGGGGACGTGCCGGCGCCTGCCGTCTGCACGCCGAACATCTTTCTCATTCGCGCCCATGACGAGACGGCGGTCTTGCCGGGTTATCTCGCCTGGGCGCTCAACCAGCAGATGGTGCGCGAGCATTGGCGGTCGAGCGCGCTCGGCACGAATGTCCAGCGCCTGCGCCGCGCCGATGTCGAGAATGCCTCCCTGCCGCTTCCCCCGGTCGAGCAACAGGCGCGCATCGCCGCCCTGGCCCAGACGGCCCGCGAAGAGCGCGCGGCCCTCGAAGCGCTGATCGCCAATCGCGAGCGCGAGCTTGCGGGACTCGCGCAAAACTTGTTCAACTGGAAATCTATTCACAAGGTGGTGTCATGAATTCCCAAATCAATCAGGACGATATCAATAAGGCTGTCTGGAATGCCTGCGACACGTTTCGCGGCACCGTCTCGCCCGACATCTACAAGGATTATGTCCTCACCCTCTTGTTCCTGAAATACATCTCCGATGTCTGGCAGGACCATTATGACGGCTACAAGAAGACGCATGGCGACCATCCCGAGCTGATCACCGAATTGATGAAGTCGGAGCGTTTCGTGCTGCCGCCGGGGGCGAGCTTTTATGCCCTCTATGAGCGACGCCACGAGCCGGGCGGCGGCGAGCGCATCGACAAGGCGCTGCATGCGATCCAGGACACCAATATTGCCAAGCTGCGCGATGTCTTCCAGGACATCTCCTTCAACTCGACCAAGCTGGGCGATGAGCAGCAGAAGAACGAGCTGCTGCGCACCCTGCTGGAGGATTTCCACAAACCCGCCCTCAATCTGCGGCCCAGCCGCGTCGGCGCGCTGGATATCATCGGCAATGCCTATGAGTATTTGATCAAGCAATTTGCCGCCGATAGCGGGCGCAAGGCGGGCGAATTCTACACCCCGCCCGAAGTCTCGACCCTGATGGCACGGCTCGTCGATCCGCAGGAGGGCGACGAGATCTGCGATCCGGCATGCGGCTCGGCTTCGCTCTTGATGAAATGCGGCCGCGAGGTGAAGCGCAAATTCGGCGGCTCGAAGAATTACGCCCTGTTTGGCCAGGAAGCGATCGGCTCCACCTGGGCGCTGGCGAAGATGAATCTCTTCCTGCATGGCGAGGACAATCACAAGGTCGAATGGGGCGATACGATCCGCAATCCCAAACTGCTCGATAGCGACGACCGCCTCAAGCATTTCGACATCGTCGTCGCCAATCCGCCCTTCAGCCTCGACAAATGGGGTTATGACAGCGCCGAGGCCGACCGCTTCTCGCGCTTTCGCCGTGGCCTGCCGCCCAAGACCAAGGGTGATTACGCCTTCATCCTGCACATGATCGAAACCCTGAAACCGCGCACGGGCCGCATGGCCGTGGTCGTGCCGCATGGTGTGCTGTTCCGCGGCGGCGCCGAGGGCAAGATCCGCCAGAAGCTGATCGAGGAAAACCTGCTCGATACGGTGATCGGCCTGCCGGAAAAACTCTTCTACGGCACCGGCATTCCCGCCGCCATTCTGGTGTTCAAAAAGAACCGCGCCGACGACAAGGTGATGTTCATCGATGCCAGCCGTGATTTCCGCTCCGGCAAGAACCAGAACTTCCTCGGCGAGCCCGATCTGGAGAAAATCCTCGATGCCGCGGCCGCCCGAAGCGGTATCGACAAATACGCCCATCTCGCCAGCCGCGCCGAGATCGCGGAAAACGAATTCAACCTCAACATCCCGCGCTATGTCGATACTTTCGAGGAGGAAGAGGAGATCGATCTCGACGCCGTGCGCGCTGAACGGGCCGAGCTGAAAAAGACCCTGGCCGAGCTGGAAGTTCGGATGGACGGGTACTTGAAGGAGCTGGGTTATGGTTCCTGAGGGGTGGCGGGAATGCCAGGTTGGCGAGCTTTTGAGTTCGCCCCCCCAGAATGGCTACTCGCCGGTAGAAGCGGATGAATGGACCGGCCTTTCCGTGCTGTCGCTGGCGGCACTGACCGGGGTCAGCCTCGACACGAATTTGATCAAGTATGCCCCCGACTTACCACAAGTGCGGAACGCGCTCTTGTGCCCGGGAGATTTGCTTATCAGTCGAGCGAATACCCCTGACAAGGTCGGACGGTCAGCACTCTTCAGGGGGGGGGCGGAAAACCTGAGCTATCCAGACCTGATGATGCGTGCCCGGGTGAACGTTGATGTCGCCGATGAGAACTATGTCGCGTACCTGCTGCAGTCATACCCTGTCCTGAAACGCCTCCAGAGAAGGGCGGCAGGCACAAGCGCGTCCATGGTCAAGCTCACAAAGGGGGCGGTTGAGACCCTCAAAGTGACGGTGCCGCCACGGGACACCCAGTCGAATATCGCGAGGATGCTCGCCGCCTGGGATCAGGCCATCGAGACGGTCGACAAGTTGATCGTGACGGCGCGGGCCCAGAAAAAAGCCCTCATGCAACAACTCCTCACCGGCAAACGCCGCCTGCCCGGGTTTGAGGGGGCCTGGCAACAGATGCGTCTACGTGAACGATTTACCGAGCGAGGGGAGCGCGCGACAGGCGATGAGCCGCTCTTGTCGATCACAATGTCGCGGGGTGTCATTCTGCACGCGGAAGCGGGCCGCAAAGACAGTTCCAACGATGACAAGTCGAAATACAAAGTGCTGCGCCAGGGGGATATCGGCTACAATACGATGCGTATGTGGCAAGGAGCGTCTGCGCTCTCGTCGCTCGATGGAATTGTTAGCCCGGCTTATACTGTCGTTACGCCCAACGAGGCCATGGATGCGGAATTCGCCGCCTACCTGTTTCAGCTCCCGCGGACAGTCCATGATTTCAGGCGCTATTCGCAGGGGCTTACATCTGACACCTGGAATCTGAAATTCCCTGCCTTTGGCGCAATCAAGGTGAAAGTTCCCGAGATTGCAGAGCAGCGCCGCATCGCAGCCATCCTGAACACGGCCGATAACCAGATCAGAGAGTTGGCCGAAGTTCAACTTCGGCTGAGCGACGAAAAGCGCGCGCTCATGCAACAGCTCCTGACCGGCAAGCGGCGTGTGAAGGTGGAGGAGGCAGCATGATGATGACGTTTGAAGAGGCCATCCGCGACTCCGATGCATTTAGCCGGCGGCACGTGCTGCTTGGAAACGGATTTAGTATCGCGTGCAGGGGGGACGTATTTCACTACGACTCGTTGTTTGACCGTGCTGATTTCTCACCCTGTCCGGAAGCTGCGAAGGTGTTCGATGCGCTTGGGACACACGATTTCGAATACGCGATCAGGGCGCTCGAAAACGCAGCAAAAATCTCACCCATATATACCGACTATGGCGCCGCAGCGCCTGAAGTTATGCGGGAACACGCTGCGGCGCTCAAAGAGGTCCTACTCCAGACTATCGCCGGGCAACATCCCGATCTCCCCAACGAAATTCCCGATCAGCAATATCATGCCTGCCGCGCTTTTCTTGCCCGCTTCCTTGGGACCGGTGGACAGGTCTTCACCCTGAATTACGACCTACTTCTCTATTGGGCACTCATGCACACGGATGTCCCGGATGGGGCGCGGCCGATCCCGTTGGAGACCAATGACGGATTCGGCAATCAGGAAGATGATCCGGGTGCAGACTACGTTGTCTGGCAGGGAGAAACCGGCGCGCACAGCGCGAAAATTCATTTCCTGCACGGCGCGATGCACCTGTTCGACTCCGGTGCTGAGCTGAAGAAATATACATGGGTGCGAACTGGGACCCCCTTGGTCGAACAGGCACGCGAGGCAGTGGACGCTGGTTTCTTCCCACTTTTTGTCGCCGAGGGAACAAGCGACAAGAAGAAATCGAAAATTCGGCACAATGCATATCTGTATCAGGGCCTTAAACAGTTCACGGCGAATGCCACGCAGGGGCAGCATTGTTTTTTCGTTTTTGGCCATTCACTGGCGGCGAATGATGATCACATTCTCGCGCGGTTGGGCCGCGGGCGGTGCGCGAAACTCTATATTGGCCTGTTCGGCGATGCGAAAAGTGCCGCCAACCGGGAAATAATGCGGCGGGCAGAAGGGCTCGTGAGAATGCGCCCTGATCGCTGGCCGCTGGAGGTCGCCTACTACGACTCTGCAAGCGCCCAAGTTTGGGGTGCGTGATAATGGCCAAGCCTTGGGAAGCCTACCAACAAGTCGTCATAGAAACCTACTCGGCTATCAAAAGCGGGAAGTCGTCCCGGATTCACGCCCGGCCTGTGCCCGGGGAAGTGTTTCCGGTCACGATGGATGTCGAATGCTCGCATGCCATGCGCAAGGAGCATCCTGTCGGAACCCTGTTTCGGATCTGGGCCAAGGAAACCGACCGTGAAGGCGGCAGCCCCTATCTCTACACATCCTGGCGCTGGCCGTACGAGGTGGTGACGACTTGACCCACACTCCGCGCACTTCCGAAGCCTACACCTCCCACGTCCCCGCTCTGCGGATGATGATGGCGCTCGGCTGGCGCTATATCTCGACGCCCAGATGCCTCGAGATGCGCGGTGGCAATGACAAGGTCGTGCTGCGCGAGGTGCTGGTCGAGGCGCTGCAGGCGCGGCGCTTTGAGCTCAGGGGCAAGACCTGGCCGCTGTCGGGCAATTCGATTGACCATATTGTACGGGAGCTGACGGCGCCGGCGCTCAATGAGGGCCTCGCCGCGGCGAATGAGAAACTCTATGTCGCGCTGACCCAGGGCATCACCGTCACCGAATTCGTCGATGGCAAGAAGCATTCGGTCACCGTGGCGGTGATCGATTGGGACAATCCCGACGCCAACCAGTTTCATGTCACCGAGGAATTCGAGGTGCTCAATACCGCGGGCACCGGCACGCGGCGGCCCGATGTCGTCGGTTTCGTCAATGGCCTGCCGCTGGTCGTGCTGGAAGCCAAACGCCCGGAATCAGGCGGCGACAAGGCGATGGTTGGCGAGGGCATCAGCCAGAGCATCCGCAATCAGAAGCCCGACGAAATTCCGCTCCTGTTCGCCTATTCCCAGCTCCTGTTCTCTGTCTCCAATACCGATGGCCGCTATGGCACCGCCCATACGCCGGCGAAATTCTGGTCAAGCTGGCGAGAGGAGATTCTCGACGAGGCGCAATTTCTTCGCATCAAGAATGCGGACCTGCCCGAGGCCGACGAAGCGCGGCTGTTGGCCTTGCGCAAGCCGCACGAGCGCGACTGGTTCAAGGCGCTATGGGCGGATGAGGAATTGCCGACCGATCAGGACCGGCTCTTGATCAGCCTGTTGACGCGTGATCGATTCTTGGAGTTCGTGCGCCTTTTCGTCCTGTTCGACCGCAAGATCGGCAAGGTGGCGGCGCGCTATCAGCAATATTTCGGGATCAAGGCGCTCTTGACCCGCATCGACGAGCGCCGCCCGGATGGCGGCCGCGAAGGCGGAGTGATCTGGCACACCACCGGCTCGGGCAAGTCCTTCACCATGGTGCTGCTCTGCAAGGCGCTGCTCTATCACAGCGCGGTGTCCAATTGCCGGGTTGTGGTGGTGACCGACCGCGTTGATTTGGAGCGACAGCTGGCCAATACCTTTCTCACCGGCGGCGCCCATGGTGCGACAGGGCCGGCGCTCAAGGCGGCAGAGCGGGCCAAGGTCACCAGCGGCAAGGATCTGGCCAAGCGGATCGGCTCGGGCGATGAGCGCATCATCTTCACCCTGCTGCAGAAGTTCAATTCGGCGACCAAGCAGCCGGACTGCCACAATGACAGCGAAAACCTGATCGTGCTGGTCGATGAGGGCCATCGCAGCCAGGGCGGCGAAGGTCATGAGCGCATGCGCAAGGCGTTGCCGAATGCCTCCTTCATCGCCTTCACCGGCACGCCCTTGCTCAAGAAGGACAAGACGCAAAACAAGTTTGGCCGCATCATCCACGCCTACACCATGCAACGCGCCGTCGAGGATGGCACGGTGACGCCGCTACTCTATGAGGAGCGCAAGCCCGAGCTGAATGTGAATTCCGAGGCGATCGACAAATGGTTCGACCGCATCGCAGGCACGCTTTCGGACGAGCAGCAGTCCGACCTCAAGAAGAAATATTCCCGCAAGGGCGTGGTCTATGGCGCCGAGTCCCGGATCGAACTGATCGCCTGGGATATTGCCAGCCATTTCGCCGAGAATTTCAAGGAACTGGATCTCGGCCTGAAGGGGCAATTGGCGACCGACAGCAAGATGTCCGCGATCCGCTACAAGAAAGCGCTCGATGCGACCGGACTGGTCACCAGCGCCATCATCATCTCTGCGCCCGATGATCGCGAAGGCCATGAAGCGGTCGATGAATCTTCCGTTCCGGCCGTGCTGCAATGGTGGAGGGACAATGTGAAGGGCGACCCCAAGGAATATGAGCGCCAGGTCATCGAGGATTTCTCGACCGAGGGGCGGCCCGATATTCTGATTGTCGTCGACAAGCTGCTGACTGGTTTCGATGAGCCGCGCAATGCCGTGCTCTACATCGACAAACCGCTCAAGGAACACAATCTCATCCAGGCCATCGCCCGCGTGAACCGGCTGCATGAAGAAAAGAAATTTGGCCTGCTGATCGATTATCGCGGCATCCTCGCCGAACTCGATACGGCGCTCAGCGACTATCAGGATCTCGCCGAAAAGACCCAGTCGGGCTATGACGTCGCCGATCTGGAAGGCCTCTACGCCCAGGTCAGTACCGAATACAAGCGCCTGCCCAAACTGCATGATGCGCTGTGGGCGAATTTCAAGGCCGTCAAAAACCGTCTCGATCTTGAGCAATTCCGCCAGGTGCTCATTCCTGACTGGCAGGAAGACGAAACCGGGCCCTATGACGCCCACCAGAAGGTTCGCGAGGATTTCTACGCTGCCCTCACCGAGTTCGGGCAATGCCTCAAGATCGCATTGGCCTCACGCTCCTTCTTCGAGGATGGCTCGGTCGGGGAAAAGCAGATCGCGGCCTACAAGCGCGACCTAAAATTCTTCGCCGACCTGCGCCAGACCGCGCGCCGGGATGCCCAGGAAACGGTCGATTTCTCCGCCTATGAAGCGCAGATCAACCGCTTGGTGGACAAGCACATTGTCGGCGTCGAGATCCATGAATCGGAAGGTGTGTATGTCGTCGATCAGCTGGGCACCGACAGCGATCCGGAGAGCTGGTCCGAAGAGAAGCTGCGCAACGAGACCGACCTCATTCGTAGCCGGGTCAAGAAGACGATCGATCAGGACCTGGTGGACGACCCATACGCCCAGAAGCATTTCTCGGAATTATTGCGCGAAGCGATCAGCGAGGCCGCGGCCCTGTTCGGGCATCCGGTCAAACAATACGCCCTCTTCGAGGAGTTCGAGCGCAAGGTCAAAGCCCGCGATGTCGCCGGCACGCCCGCCGCGCTGGCCGACAACAAGCACGCCCAGGCCTATTTCGGATTGTTCCGCCTAGCGCTGGGAGCTGAGGCCTTCGCGGCGCTGACCGATGAGGCACTTGGCGCCTTGTCAGCCTCAGCGCTGGATGTCGATGCCAAGGTCCGCAAGGCCGTTTCGGAGAACTCGCTGAATGCGCAGGGTATTGAAGCGGCGATCCGGCAATCGCTATTGCCCCAGCTCTATGCCGAACACGGTCTGGACCGGGCCAAGGAGATGATTGACAGGATCGTCGAGATCACCCGGATCGGGCTCGGCCGCAGCGAGCCTTTCTGATGGCCACCAACTGGTTTCGCTATGGCGAGGAACGGCTGCCCTACAAGGTCTGCTACACGCCCAACCGGAAAACCCACGTCACGATCAATGTCCACCCAACCGGGCTCGTGCATGTCGATGCGCCCGAGGGCACGGACGATGACGCCATCCGGCGCGCGCTGATGAAGCGGGCGCGCTGGATCAAGATGCGGCGGGACACGGCGCTGAAGTCTGGTCAGGCAATAGGCCAACGCGAATATGTCAGCGGCGAAAGCCAGCTCTATCTGGGGCGCCGCTACAAGCTGGTGGTGCACCACCGACCCGGCTGCAAACCCGTCGTCAAGCTGCATCATGGCAGGCTACAGGTGACGCTATCCGAGCCCGACAAGGAGGTCGTCCGGGCGCATCTTCTGGCCTGGTATCGGGAACGGGCGAGAAGCTATTTCCAACGCCGCCTGGAGGCCGTGATCCCCACCATGTCCTGGGTCACCGAGCGCCCGCCGATCCAGCTCAAGTCAATGACCCGCCAATGGGGCAGCTGTTCGGCCCAAGGCTCACTGATCCTCAACCCGGCCTTGGTCAAAGCGTCCCGAGAATGCGTGGACTACGTGATCATCCACGAACTCTGCCACATCAAGGAACACAACCACAGCCCGGCCTTCTACGCCCTGCTGGATCGGCTGATGCCGGGATGGCAAAGCGTGAAGGCGCGCCTGGACGGGATGGTGGGAGAGGTGCTGGCGAGGTAATGCCGCTGTCCTGCGAACAGAGGTGGCCAGGAAAATCTGGACGATTCGTATCACTGGAGCTTCGGCCCATCCTCGGCCAGCTTCGCGCCGTCATCCCTCCCGCACACCTTGCATCCGTAAAAATCATAGAGCATAATGGCTCACGGCCCCTCGGGGATGTCGGGCCGCCTTAAATCAGTTCGCCGGGTAGGTGTTGGCCTGGCGACCGACTGGATCTTTAAGGCGGGCCCACCGTTGACGGCTTTCTATAAACTTTTTTCGGGCATTTTTTGCGCACTGGTGTTGGGCGCTGGCGCCCCCGCGCAAAGCCGCGATGAGCCGGGCGGGCCCGACGCCCCCAGACTGTCTGGTTCGACCCAGCCAAGTTCGAGCTCTACTGTGGCGCCAAACACCACGTCGACAGGTGTCCACTTCAACGACCCCAGGCGCGCAAGCGCGAACGATGACGCGGCGGCCAGCGTCGGCGGCGTCTCGATCGATTTTGATCATCTCGGTATCGATCCCGCAGACCTGGGCGGGCAAAATACGCTGCCGACCAATTTGACAGCCCTTGAGGCAGACCCGAACGCGCTCCTGGATGCGCTCGGCGACAGCGACCTTACAAGCCTGGTCCAGGACGCGTTCGACAATGATGTCGGGACAGGGGATTTTACCGATTGGGTCAACTCGATCATGGGCGGATCAACCGATCCGTTCGAGATCAGCGGGCTCTCCCCATCAACGCCCACCTCGTCGTGTGTGACAACGCCCACCCGGCGCGAGACGACACAACATTCGCCTTATTCCTGCAGCGTCGACGATGGCACAGCCGTCACGCAGCCCGCTTGCGAACGCCTCCTCGTCTATCCCACAGACGAGGACTACCTCTATGAGTGCACAGAAACGCGCGAGATGCCGTCAGATCCATGGTCGGGTCAATGCGGCCGTTTTGACGAGGATGCCCAGTGCGAGCAGACCGACGAGACCTGCCGTCAGACGGTCCCGGCAGTGCCGCAGCAATATCAGTGCGAAAGTGGACAAACAGTCGCGTACTCGGCGGAGCAATGCACTGAGACGCGCGAATATGTGCTCGATCCTGACTATGAATATTCCTGCACGCGGCGCTGGGAGGGCGATCATTGGGAGTATTCGCCGGAGTGTGAGGCGCTCGCCGCGTCGCCCTCATGCGTCGAGACGGACACAATCTGCATAGAGCAGGGGCCACCGATCCTGGAGGACTTTAGCTGCGAAGCCGGGCCAGGCGCCCCGGCCAGCACCCACAATTGTACCGGCACGCTCGTGGTCGATATCGCGGAGGATTATCTTTACCGCTGTGAGCAGCGGTGGGATGCCCGCGACCGCAGCTGGGTGTTCGTAAACCCCGAAACCTGCAGCGCTGCGGCAACCGCGTGTACGCGCGTTGAAGACTGGTCGTGCGCAGCGGGCGCTCAGCCCAATATTGAGGATCGCTTCTGCGAAGTGGGGCTGGCACTCACCGATACCAGCCAAACCTGCCAGCAGGATCTCTATTCCGAAGCAGATTTCGACTTCGACTATGAGGTTTTTGAGACCTTTGACCCATCAAGGCGCGATTGGGTCCTCGATGCCGCCGGACGAGCACTCGACGCGAGCGCCGACTGTACGCGTTCTGGCGAGACTTGCGTGGTTACGCGCGAGCCGCCGCGCGTGGAGCAGGAGTGTCGCAGCGGGTTTTCATTGGGCTCGCAGAACCGCACCTGCCGCCTGCCGCTCGAACATCAGGTGGATACTGATTACGTCTATGGCTGCGCGCGGCGGTTCGATCCGGCGACACGTCATTATGTCGACGATGCCAATTGTGCCCCAATCCAGGCGGCCAGCACATGTCAGCGGGTGTCTGAGACCTGCACCACGCCCGCGCCAGCCGTGTACGACGACTACACGTGCCGGGTCGGTCAAGTGCGGGTGCAACAGGCCGCGACGGTTGATCGATCGCGGCGGGTCACCGTCGATCTCGACTACATCTACCGGTGCTCTCGCGTTTTCAACACATCGGCGAACCGGTTCGAAGATGATCGTGCGTGTGGCATATTGACGAGAACGGCGAGCTGCCGCGAAGTTTCCAATAGCTGCGAAACTGCAAGCCCGGGCGTCTTCTCCACCCATAGCTGCGAGCGAGGCTACCGCATCAATCAGGAGGACCGCTCCTGTCACGCTGCGCTGCAGGTGACTGTCGACGAAGATTACTCCTACGAAGCGCAGCGGCTCTGGACGGCCGCTCAGAACCGCTTCGATCCAAGCTGGGCGCACCGGCGGCTGCAACAAAATGGCTGTGTTGTGACCTCCACCCGGTGTGCGACGCCCTCGCCAGGCGTTTTCACGCGTCATCAGTGCCAGAGGGGCTGGCGCAATGTGAGCGAAGCGCGATCCTGCGATCAGACGCTCGCCGTCACGGTCGACGAGGATTACGAATATGTTGGCCGGGAAGACTGGAGCGGGTCTCGCTTCGTGCCCGACACGACACAAAGTCAAATCCAGGCGGCGCGCGGTTGCAGCCGCACAAACCGTCGCTGCACGACCGCTTCGCCGGGGGTCTACACCACCTACACCTGCCGGCAAGGCACCGTAACAAGCGCTGTGAACCGAACGTGCGACGTGCCGCTCCAGGTCAGCGCTCAGGCGCAGTATCGACACACCTGCGCATTCACGTCTCGCAATATTTATGAGCCCGAGTGGGACAATCGGTGCCTGAGCTACTCGGGATGCGAGGAAATTGGCGCGCCCCAATGCAGGCTTGTGGGCCGCGGGCGGACAGCACAACGAAGCTGCACCCAATCATATGTTTGCTCAACCTCGCGGATCGATGGCCGCGACGGTGTTGCAATGGCACCGATCATCAATGAGAGCTGGAATGTCGCGGCATGCGATGGCTATGCCTCGAGTTGCGCCTATACAGGCCAGAGCTGTGTGCAGGGCCGTGCCACCCGGACGATCAACGGGGTGGCGGTTACCCGCGATTGCTGGAAATACCGGCGCAATTATTCCTGCCAGCAGGCGCGCCAGGAAAACACCTGCAGCCCGCCGAGCGGGGCGCAACATGTCTCCGATCGCTGCTTGCGCAGCGAGGGCGGCCGGTGCGTCCATACCGAGTTGAGCTATCGCGTCCCTCAGCGCGACCCGTCGGGTGGTTGTCATCAATACACCAATACTTTCCGGTGCGAGGACCGCGTCGCCGGCGCTGTTGCAAACCGGACATTCCACGATGAAACCGGTTCAAGGTGGGATACCAGCCAATGCAGCGCCGCAACGTCGGGAGCCAGCTGCGCCCTCTTGCGCACTGTCTGCACCGAAGGGGCAGCGACACGCCGGGTCAATGGTATGAGCGTCCATAAATCGTGCTGGCGCCAACGGCTCGAATACAGCTGCACCGTTCGTCAGGACATCAATACCTGCAATCCGCCGGCCGGGTCCCGGCTGAAATCGCAAACCTGCGCCTGGAGCCAGGCCAGCACTTGCCGGCTGTTTGATCGGCTCTATGAACGCGAAGACAGCGATCCGTCGGGCGGCTGTCATGCTTTCACGGACACATTGCGTTGTGAAAATACCGTCAGCATGGTGGGTCAGCCGGTCGCGCTGCATCACGACATCACGAGTGAGGGGTTCAATCGCGCTCAGTGTGGCTCGCTCGACGGGGATAGCATTTGCCGCAAGACCGGTACGCGCTGCATATCGGGGCGCGCCACGCGCACGATCAACGGTCTCGCGGTCACGCGCGATTGCTGGGAAAGCGAGGACACATATGCGTGCGATGTCCGGCAGGACATCAACACGTGCTCGCCGCCGGTCGGCTCGGTGCTGGAAAGCCGCGAGTGTGTCTGGTCGGATGCGGGCGGCACGTGCCGCCTCTATCGTGAAACCCACCGCCGCGAGGAAGCCGACCCGTCGGGAGGCTGCCTTCGATATGATCGCCGATTCTTGTGCGAGAACTATGTGGGCGGCATTCCTCTGCCCGTCGATACGGTGCGCACGGTCGATAACGACTATTTCGATGGTGCCGCGCAGACCTCTGTCCTCGAACAGCGTGGTTGTGTCTTCCAGAGCTCGCAATGCACGTCCGGGCCGGCGACCCGGACCATCAGCGGCCTTTCGGTTACGCGCGATTGTTGGGCTCAACGTGACCTCTATCAGTGTCAGATCCGGCAGGCCTATGACGGGTGTCAGCCCGCCAGCCATTGCACCTTCGACAGCGAACGGTGTGTCGATACCAATGCGGATGGCAGCTGTTCGCTCGTTGAGAAACTTTACAAATGCGCTGCCGCCGATGGCTCCGACGGTTGTCACGTCTATACGGGCGAATATCGCTGCCAGGATCCTGTGTCCAGGGCCGGGCCGGTCTTACGCTCGCCGCGCACGGTGGCCAATGGTGTGTTCAACGATAGCCAGTGTTCCTCGCATGACGCCGATCCGGGTTGCCGGCAGACCAGCACGCGATGCGTCGATAGCGACCCGGCGACCCGCCTGGTGGCCGGTCAGGCCGTAAGCGCAGATTGCTGGGAGCGCGAGCGCACCTATACCTGTGAGACCCGCATCGCGCTGGATGAATGCGCCGGCATGACGCAATGCACCCTGGCCAATGAGGTGTGCGAACAAAATGCCGCCGATGGGACGTGTGCGACCCGCCTTCGGACTTATTCGTGCGACGTGGACGACGGTTCGCAGGGCTGTGCGCAGCGTTCGCTCGGTTTCCAGTGCACATCGGCTGTGGCCGCTGCGGGAACCCCGCAACGGGTCCGCATTGCCTCTGCGACCACGCCCCATTGGGATGAACGGTGCATCAACAGCTCCACGCCGGGCGCCTGCGTGATCGCGCAGGAACAATGCCTGGATGGACCCGGAATACGGCCCGTTCGCGCGGTCGTATCCGCGCAGGATCTGCAATCTGATCCAGCTCTGGCCGCCGCGCTGGAGCTGCGCGGTGTGTCGGAAGGCTCCGGGCACCCCAATGAGATTGTCGGTGCCGGTGGTCTATGGCGTGTCACCGCGGCGCAGCTGGAGGCCGGCTCGGTGTCCCTCGATTGCGCGCGCCGGGAGGTAACCTACCTCTGTGAAGTGGGCACAGCCGTCAACACGTGCGATCAATACCAAGAGCAAGCGGCGGCTTTGCCGACCGGGGTGCAATATGCCAGCACCGGGCTGGCTCTACCCGAACCAGTCCAGCGGACCTGGATGCAGCGGCGGCCTGATCGTTCGCCGATTCCAGCGCCGCGCTCACCGGTCTTGACGCGTTTTGCGTCCCTCCTGACGACGCTTCCAACAGCTCAAGACCGCTGCGACCGGTATCTATGGGGTGAGGGATGTGGTTGGGATCGCGAACCGGAGCTGTGTGAGGTCTATCCAAGACTTTGCGACGGAGACGGCGGCACTCCCGATCCAACTCCGCAACCTCGTCCCGGCGAGGGCGAGATCGCGGACTGTATCTATCAAGATCAGGACTGTATCGAGACCTCGCGCTCAGGTGCGTGCGTGCGATGGCGTAAACGCTATTCCTGCGAGGTCGGCGACGGCTCGGCTGGCTGCGCCAATCGAACTGACGAATGGAGGTGCGACGAGCGTCTGCTCACAGGTGAACCTGCCGAAACGGTCTATTCCGCCGGCGAGCGCCATTGGCAATGGCAGGGCTGCTCAGCCTATGACGACACGGCGCGCTGCCGTGCGGTGCGCGCGCCATACTGCACCGACGATGCCCCGCGACGCCGACCCATCGGGCATAATTTGACGATTGAGGACGAGTGCTGGGAGTTGACGCAAGATTATGAGTGCGCCGCGGTTCCACTCCCGAACGGGTGTTCGCCGGGCGAGGGCTGCACGCTGTCTTCAAGCCATTGTCTGGAGAGCGGTATCGATGGGTCCTGCATTCGCGAGGCGCGCAATTATCAATGCCCGGGCGATGACGGCTCAGGCGGCTGCGCGGTGTCAGAGGTGCAATCGATCTGTGAAACGGTGGTCGATGGCGGCGGCGAGCCGCGCGACGTCGTCATTTCAGTAGACGGCTCCAGCTGGGTGAGCTCTCAGTGCCCGGCGGTCTCGGCGGCGCAGAGCTGTGAAGCCGATCCAGCCACGCATTGTGTTGAAGACTGGGTCGACCCCCGGCCGGTCAGGCTTTGGAATTGGCGCGAGGGCGAGTTTGCTACTCTGCTGGAAGACAGGGCAAATCTCGATGGCGTCACCGTTGGCGGCTGTCAGGTACGCGAGCGCGATTACACCTGTGCGCAATATTCCGACGCGACAACCTGCGAAATACCCGATGAGAGCTGTGTCCAGACCGCAGCAACATGCGCGCAATATGACCGCGAAAACGTCTGCATTCGCCAAGCCTTGACCTACAGATGCACTGCGCGCGAAGCGGGCTGCGTCGATCGCTCGCGCACCTGGCGCTGCGAAGACCTTGTTGATGGCGCAGGTCAACCCGGCGATGTGATCACAACCGTTGGCGAGCCATACTGGGAGCAGAACGGTTGCGACGCTTTCGACGATCCCGAGCTTGGCTGCTCGCCGGGCGAGCCGGTGTGCACCGAGCGCCAACAGACACGGATCATCGGTGAGCAGGAGATATTCCAGGAGTGCTGGGCTGAGCAGCTTCCCTATACCTGCGACGGAGTGGGCGAGGTTCGAACCGATTGCGACCCGCCCGAGCACTGCGTGCTCGATGAAGAGGTTTGCCTTGATGATCCGCTGATCGGCGCGTGCCGGTCATTGGAGCGGCGTTATGCGTGTGAGCAGACGGTCGCACAGATCGTCGAGGAAGAGCGCTGTGGCAGCGAAATTACCTGTTTTGGCGGCACTTGCGTTGAGACCGAACGCGAGCAATCGACGAATATGCCCGAGGCCTTGTCGCGACTGGCCGCACTCGGTCAGGCGCACGAGACTGAAGGCGTATCGAGTTCAACGCTACGCCTGATGGGCGGAGAGGATCTGCGTTGCCACAAATCCGGCATTTGGAAGAATTGCTGCACTGAAGGCGGCTCCGGCCTGTCGATCGACCTTCTGGGCGGGGCGTGCAGTGAGCAAGAGCAGGAATTGGCTGTGCGCTCGGCACAGGCGCAATGCGTGGAGATCGGCTGGTTCTGCGCCCGTCGCGGCTGGTTTGGCTGCCGCAAGCGTCAGCGCACCAGCTGCTGTTTCGGGTCCGAGCTCGCGCGGATTGTGAATGAAGCGGGCCATGACCAGCTTGGCCTGAGCTGGGGCACACCGGCCAGCCCCAATTGCGAGGGCCTGACACCAGACCAGTTCGCGCGCGTGGATCTGTCAAATGTCGATTTGACGTCATTGTTCGACGATGTCGTTGAAGGCTTTGCTCCGGACGGTCAGGCCAGCGTGGAGAGCCGGATTCGCGACCGTCTCAGCGGCTTTTATTCAAGCGGATCTAGCGGAACGGGATCGTCTGGTTCGGGCGGATCACACGATGGAGGTAATTGATGGGCAATCACAGGTGCGGGCCGGGCAGGGCCCTGTTCATTGCATCCCTGGCGGCGCTCGCCGCGGCCGGCCCGAATGAGGCAATCGGCCAAGGCGAAGATGATCGCTATTGCGGCTCTCAAAACCTTGGGCACTGGTTTTATTGCCATCCGCCTCAAGACGAGGCTGAGCGCGACCCCGAGGCGTCTGACACCGCGCAGATGACGCGAGAGGCTGTGCTGGAATCGGCGGAAGCGTTTCGCCAGCGCCTCGAGGAGCAGCGGCTTCTCGCTGTGTGGGCGCCAACTCAGGAAAACGTGATGACCTACCAGCAGATGCAGTGGGAGGCCACGGTGCGCGCGGCCACTTTCTCTGATCAATGGCGCCGCAATACCTGGGGTAATTCCCAGCTGGATTACACGGTCCAGAGGCCTGTCGCTCAATACGCCCGCCACGAATGGCTCGATCAGCGCGGGGCGGAGATGACCGAGGCTCTCGCGCACATGAGCGATGAGTACGGGCTTTTCTATTTCTATCGGTCCGATTGCCCGTTCTGCCAGCGTTTTTCGCCGGTTCTGCGCGCCTTCGCAGATCATTATGGCGCCGAGGTCCGAGCGATCTCGGTGGATGGCGGCCCAATGCCAGATTTTCCCGGTGCCCGGACAGATGCGGGGCAATTCCAGCAGCTTCTAGCCGGTCAGCCAGCAGTGGTGCCCGCTGTGCTGCTCTTGAACACTCAAACGAATGAAGCGGAGTGGATCACCTTTGGGCTGATCTCGGGCCAGGACCTGGCCGACCGCATCTTTGTCACGATGACACGTGAAGTAGGGGAGGACTATTGATGGCGCGGCCTGTGAAGACGATGACGACATCAGCGTCGGGATGGAAAATGGCACTCCTTGCTCTGATGGCCGGCGCTTCGCTCATGGGCGCCGCCAGCGGTCAGGATGTTGGGGGCAGCCTCGACGACTTCTGGGACGGCGTCAGCGAAAACGCAAATGTCACCGCCCCTCGCGCCGATATCGGCCAGGAAGGGGGCTATTTTACCGGCGGCAGCATTGTTGTCCGCGCTCCCCAGGACAGGTTGCAGCCGCTGCGGATGACAGCGCCGTCGATACGCGCGGGCTGCGGCGGCATCGACTTGTTTACCGGCGGGTTCGGGTTTGTGGATTCCGAACAATTGGTCGCGATGATGCGAGCGATCGCGTCGAATGCGACCGGATATGCCTTCCAGCTGGCTTTGGAGACGGTATGCCCGCAATGCGCCGAGCAGATGGACAAGCTCAATGCGCTGGCCCAGGAAATCAATTCCCAGAACATCTCCAGCTGTCAGGCCACTCAGGACATGGTCAATGCCGTTTGGCCGCGTCACCAAAATGCCCAGTCGCTGATTTGTTCAACGACGGGGACGCGGACGGGCCAGTTTTCTGACTGGGTCTCGGCGCGTCACAACTGTGGCTCTGGCGGCAATCCGGCGACGGAAGATGCCCAAGCTGAACGCAACAGCATTACGGACACGAATATCGCCTGGGAGGCCCTCAAGCAAACACCGATCTTCTCCTCGGCCGGTGGCCGCGAAGAAGCGGAATTCATCATGACGCTGACCGGCACATTGGTGATCGGCGCAGCACAAGGTGACGACGGACCAAGCTACCAGTACATCGCGCCGCAAGCCAATGATGAGGCCGTATTTGAGGCGCTCCTCAATGGCGGATCGGCATCGATCCTGCGTTGCAACACCAACGATCCCGATGATCGGTGCCTGGCGCCCCATCCGGTCAATGAAACGATCCATCCTGACAATGGATTGCTCGTGCGCACCCGCGAGGTCATTACCAGCATTTTGGACAAGATCTCCACCCGGGACGAAGGCGGTCTATCGCAAAGCGAACGCAATTTTCTCAACATGACCTCGGTGCCAGTCTACAAGATCTTGTCGGTGAGCTACGCTTATTCCGGTGACAATGCGCGCCTCGAAATCCCCCGGCTCAGCGAATATATCGCCGTCGATCTGATGACTGTCTATCTCAACGCGATGGTCAATGAGGCTTACCGCGGGCGCGCTGAAGTTGAGTTCTCTCAAGGCACGCAAGACTATATCGATTGGCGCCAGCAAGTGCGCCACGTTCAAGAGCAACTGAACACGCTTCGCGAGGAAATCGCAGCGCGTCATGGCTATACCGATGATGTCATCGCCAGCTATCGCGTCATCGAGCAAGTTCTCGCCCGGCGGATGGAAGTGCGGATGGCACGGGGTCTTCGATCCGCGCGTGGGATGTAGACGATGGAAGGCTATGTCTACGGCGGCCTCGATCTTTATCGCGACATGTTCAACGCCATCGCCATCATGGCGGGCCTCAGCGCGGTTGAATCGCTGATCAGGGTCACCTTGCTGCTGGGACTGGCAATGGTGCTCTTTCAGGCCGCGTTCAATCAGCGGCCGGCGATGATTTTGCAATGGTTCATCACTGCCTTTGTGATTTTCTCGATCACCATTCTGCCCAAATCAACCGTGGTTATTCATGACCGATTGCAGCCCGGCGCCCCTGCGGTCGTCGACAACGTGCCGCTCGCTGTCGCTTTGGTGTTCTCGATCGCCTCGACTGCCGGTGACCGCGCGACTCAGTCAATGGAAACAGCGTTCGGCGATCCCGATATTCAAACGTTTTCGGGGCACGGCATGGTCTTCGGCTCGCGCATCATGATGGAGCTCAATCGGGTCCGGTGGATGGATGAGACCTACAACACGAACATGCAGAGCTTCGTGTCCAATTGCGTCTATTACGAGCTGCTGGACGGCACATATAGCATGAATGAATTGCGCAATGAGACCGAGCTTTTGAGCTTCCTCACCGCCGGCAATCCACCCAATCCGGCGCGTTCAGCACCGATGATTGACGAGGCTGGCGAGGAGACAATTGTGGCCTGTCCGGATCTGGGCAATACGCTCGCTGGGACTGCAAGCGCTGTGGCGGAACGAACCGAGCAACTGATGGCTCGCGATCTGCTGCCCGACCGACCCGATGCGCTGGCCCTGGCCTTGATCCGGATCGATGTGGAAGGCGCTCACCAGCTCTTGATCGACCAATCGCGCGATTCGACCGACATTTTTGTCCAGGCCATGATGATCAACTCGATGCGTGAGGGGATGGACACGTTCGCGGCCCAGGCGGGGGTTGAGAACTCATCCTATTCCCAGGCCCGCGCTGATCTTCAGACCCGCAATACAAACCTCTTCTCGGCCGATCTGGCGCACAAATGGATTCCGTATCTCAAGATCGTGCTCGAGTTGATCTTCTACGGAATGTTTCCGCTGATGGCGCCCTTCTTCTTGCTGCCGGGACTGGGCTGGTCCCTCATCCGCAGCTATTTTGGTGGTTTCGTCATGCTCCAGGCGTGGCCGCCACTTTTTGTGATCATGAACAAGATCATGATGACGGGTGCGATCGTACAAAGCCAGGCGGCAGCATTCGACGTCATGGCGGGCGCCGATTCGGCCTCGATCACGCTGTTCAACATGGAAAGCCTGGCGACCGTCAATTCGGACATCGCCTCGATCGCCGGCTTCATGATGTCGCTTACCCCGGTGATCGCCTCGACCCTCGCATTCGGCGTCGACAAGCTGGCGGGTCAGTCTGAAAGCCTGCTTTCAACGGTGAGGGCCGGTGCCCAGGATGCGGCGCGGGCCGAGACCACGGGGGATTTCTCCTTGGGCTCGACGAGTTTTGATACGCACCGGGCCAACCAGACATTTGCCAATCAGCACCACACCTCCGGGTCGATTGATGAGGGCCAATTGAGCCAGGTCCTGCCGGGCGGCGGCCGCGTCATGCATACGGCCAATGGCCGTCAGGTCTATGATGGCAGCGGCGCGATGAGCAATACCGGCATCCCGGTATCGATGTCGCGCGCTGTCGGTGCCGAGCTGGCACAAATGAGTTCGCAAATGAGCGACTACAGTCAGACCCAGTCGGAAGCGGCCTCAAGATCCTATCAATCGGGCATGAATGAGCTTTGGTCCTGGGCCCAAACAGATAGCGAGGGCCTGATGACAGCCGCGGAGCGGCGCTTCGGCGACAATTCCCAAGCCGTCCAGGCGGTAAGCCGGATTGTCGAAATGGCAAATGCGTCAAGCCATGGGCAGTCGAGTACCGTAACGGATAGCCGCGACTTGGCGCTTCACGCGCAAGGGGGCGTTTTTGCCGAGGCTTCGGCTGGCATCGGATTCGGGCCTCTTGGTGTAAAAGGTGGCGCCCGGGGGGACGCCGGTGTTCGGATTGCGCAGACGGATAGCGAGCGAACAGCCGAGGATTATTCGCAATCCTTATCCGCGTCTGATCGCGAAGCCTTCAACACATCAATGGATCAGGCATTGTCGGCGATGACGACCTCGCAGGTTAGCGAGAGCGCCGGCACGCAAAATTCCAGAGTGTCTTCAATTCAACAGGACATGCGCCAAAGCGAGGATTATCAGACGCGCGCGGACCGCGCGCTGCGGGCATCCGAGCAGGCCAGCGATCAGGCCCGCCGGTATGAGTCGGATGCCTTTCGCTACGATGCGCCGCTGCATGATCAGCTGCTCGATTTTTATGGCGACCAGATCGGTGCCCACGGGGCTCAAAACCGCACACTGTCCGGTTGGCAAGGCGGCCTGAACACGATGTATCATACAGCCCGCGAAGGGTTCGATGCGCTGGTGGAAGACTTCGCCGAAACGCTGATGCCCAAAATTGATGGCTGGGACCTGGTGCGCACTGCTGTGGGCGGTCAAGAGATGACAGGGACCCAAAATCAGTTGGAATCGGGCCGAAGCATGGCCGAGACGAGCCAGACAGCGCTCGACGAGCGCATCATGGGTGCCCAAACAGTGGACTATGGGCCAGATCGATCCGTTATCGAAAGAGTCGATCGCGGGCTGAGCCAAGTTAGAGGCACAACAGAGCAGATCACCGCCCACGGCAACGAGACAATGTCGGCGGTCGACGACGCGCAAGACCCGTCGATCAATTATGCGGACATGCGCGGGCGGGTCACCAACCGGCGCAGGAACGTAGATAGCCGGCCGGACGCGCACAGCGCGGAGGAACTGCAATCAATGCTACCGGATAATGAGGGTAGTGTCCCTCAGGATGAGGCAAGGCCGCCGCAAAGGGGTATCCCCATTCCACGCCTCGGATGACTGATCGGCAACCCGCCTTGCATGCCTGAAGCAGGAGGCTAATGGCCAAAGCTGGCCCCCATCCCGCTACCATCAAAAACCCTACCGCATCTGGCCATGAGGACGGGTTGGCGTATCGGTCGAAAAGATAGATCGCCCCCGCAAAGCCGGAGAACGCGGCAAGGTATTGAAACCAACCTAGCATAGGCAACAAGTCGCGGGCATGTTGCGGCGAAATTTGACGAGGCGCCGGTTGATTGAAAAGGTCGTAGCGATGCCAGCTTCGATCAGCCTCTTCCGCCCATTCTGGTCGTCCGCCATACGGGTGCTCAGGACACCAGCGCAAGTTTGGTGATTCATAGTCGAGATCGCTCATTCTTCGCGTTTAGCACGCTATGGTCGCAAAATCGACTGAGGGCAGGTAGTTTTTGAAGCGTTGGAAGAGAGAGCGCACCGGGCTATCTTTAGTAGGCGAGGGGGGGGGTCACGCCTCGAAGGCGGCGGCGCCATGGCGAAGAGCAGCTGTGAGCAGATTGTGCATTTACGCCAGCAACGGATCGTCGGCATAGAGGATGAGCCAATGTGACCAGCGCCTTCCCGGTGCTCGCATGCACGATCAGCGCTGCTTGCAGAAGGCCTACAGCGTCTTCACGCCGGTCGTGAGATCACAAAGGTGCCGACCTGCCATGCGCCTGAAGCGGGGCTGCGATGATCGAAAACCCGGTTAGTTGAATAATCGGATATTGCGGCTGATCGGCCCGGCTCTGCGCTAGCGAGAAGCGCCACGCTCACGCAATAGATCTCTGACATCATGCCGGCCGGGACTAGATCAGGCCAAGCGACCGGAAGGACGCATGGCCATTTCGCCCGATGACGAGGTGGTCGTGAACGACGATGTCGAGCGGTCTGAGGGCTTCGACGAGCGTGCGGGTCATCGAGATATCATTCTGAGAGGGCTGGGGGTCGCCGCTTGGATGATTGTGCGCAAGGATGACGGCGGTCGCGTTGTGAATTAACGCCCGCCTCGCGACTTCTCGCGGGTAGACGGATGTGTGGTTCACAGTGCCGCTAGTATGAACCTCATCGGTGATCAGGCGGTTTTTGCTGTCCAGGAAGAGAATGCGGACGCGTTCGACCGCGTCGTGTTGCATGCTCGATTTCAGAAAGCTGAGAACCGCGCTGAATGACGTCAGCAAGTCCCGTTTGAGCAGGGCATCGCGGCAGAATTCTTCGGCCAGTGGGCGAAGCAAAGCCAGGTCCGCCGCTACACTTTCGCTGACACCCAGTATCGTCGGTGGAAGTTCGGCTGCGGCCTGGGAAAGGCCCCCGATGTCACCGTAAGCGAGAAGGAGGCGCTCTGCCTCGCTCATGGAGGAGGGACCCAGGTGACGGCCAAGATAGCGTGAGAGAAGCTCTTTGCTGCTCGGTCGTTGGGAGTAGATCGTTGAGTGTGCATCGAGATGTTGGGGCAGATCGAGAGCTGATTGTGACATTGGGACTTTCCTCCGCAAGGCATTGCGCCTCGCTTCTCCCCTCTTTGCTTTCGCGATCTATCAGGCAGCAGACCGTCAACGGATCTCGGAAATGTTCGTCCGGTGCGAGCCGGGATCCAGATCCACCCCGGAGACAGGTCCTTGGGCACGAACGACAGCCTCGACGAGTATCGATCAGCATGGGAGCTGCCCCATGCCATGCGGGATGAGGCAAACGCGATGATCTAATGAAACAAGCGGTTCGGGCGCCTGGCTGGCGGGGGCCGCCTTGCGCATGATCAACACCATCCTCTCGCTAGCGGCGTTCGGGAAGCTTGTTTCAACGGATCATCTCCTGCCGGCCTAGTTGGCGCTGTCTTTGGGTAAACTGACGGCGCATGCCTGACCGTCTCCTCCGACTGGCCGCCTATGATCGCTATAGGTGAGCGAGTGATCCGAACCGACAGGAAGATTCCTCACCTACGTCGAGCCAAGTGGCCCAGAAGGCAGAAGAGACTTTGACCATCAGTACCTGCAAGAAACGACCTGTCGGAGGACAGCTCTTTATAGGTTTATTCACTTTAGATAGATTTAGCGCCTCGAAAACCGCTGACATTTCCGTTGGTTATGGAACACTTTCGCGACGTTACCCCGGTTAACAGTCATCGCCTGCCCGTGTTCAATGCGCAGATTCCCCGTGCCTGGCGAACCGTTACCCCGCGCCCGCCGTGGCAATGCAAGAATTCCTCCGATGAATGCGGCGATACCCCGGGTCTGTGAGATGATACCCCGTGCGGGCCAGCCAGGCGCGACATTGTTGTGAGACGAAAGCCCGGGTCGAACGAGTTGAAACCCCGAGTCGACGTGTAAATCGGACGAAAGAGTGCGCCGATACCCCGTGCGGCCGCGGCGAAAGGGACGTTTCAACGGCGCCGGCCAGCAAAGCACCGGGTAACATCGTGGTTACAGCTCACTATTGTTGGGTCCTTCGTGGTTTCAGCTCACTCCCACCACGGTCATCAAATGATCGACGCCGCGCTTGGCAGAACGCTGCACATTCGAGGTGGCCAGCGAACGCTGATTGCGGCGTTACCACGATAGCTATCAACATGATCGCTGTTCCGAGAGGAAGCCAGGCGTCCGGGATATCCGACGGGGATCTTGCAGCCCGACGAAAGCGTGCAGGGCAGGGGTCTCGAAGCCGATTGAGACGCGAAACTCGTGGTATCGTCTCACTAAAACGAGCTATGTGTACGTTTCGAGAACAGATTCGTGGTTTCGTCTCACTTGATGGATGTGAGGCGGGGCACCAGGAGCGCGTTTGTCATGCACACAATCACCCGGCGCGGCGGTGTGCGCTTGCGATGCGGTTCGAGCCGAATGTCGTAGCCCAGTATCCCGCCCTCATCTTGTACTTCTCGGATTTTCTTCTTGAGATCGGTCGGCCGCCCTTCGCCGCCATTGATGCGTTGGTGGAAAAGCGCGAGATTCATCCGCACGGGAACGCGCTGATTTCCGACGAAGCGCCGGCACAATTCATAGATCCGCATTTTGATTGGCGATCGGATCTGGAAGTATTCACGCGGCACCGCGAGTGATTTGCCGGCCTGCATCCACATCGCAAAAAGCCATTCTGACACGCGAATCCGGACGCCGCGCTTTACAACACCGGTGGCGTTCCTGTGTTCGATATAATCAGCTTCATCAATCCAACCGCGGCGCATATTGCCACGGATGATTTCGCCATCGGGCAGGACAGCATCGACGCTGGATTTGATATATGTGCCTTTGAGCCGATCAAGGCTTCGATCAAAGGCCTCATAATCTTTCTTGCTCGGCCGACGCGTGCCAATCGCCTGAAAATAGTCGTAGGGCGCAAAGCGCACCGTGCGGGACAGTTCGCGACCGTCGCGCGTTGATTGATCGAGCATCATCCGGATGAACAGCAGAATTCTTTTGTCGAACATGTCCGCGATACCGTCCTCGGTACCCTTGATGTCGACCCAGGCCTGATCGCTGCTCGTTTCCAGCTCCACGCGAATATGCTGGACGACCTGGCCTTTCGCACCGGATGCGAAATAAGGCATTGAGAGAATATCGCGATCGTCCCGAAGATTGTGGACGCCGTCATCGAGCGGAAATTGAAGCTCGTGCTGGGTTGGCAAACTGTTCATGGCGAATCCCCTAGGAGAATCGCACGCTAACACAGTTTGCACAAAAGGTAAGCCCTTGAGAATACAACATTTCCACTCGTGGTATCGTCGCATATGAGACGAGGCGATTCCGTGCGTGGCACGGGGTTTCGCCGCGTTGAATGGCCGCAAAACCATTGAAAGGAAACAACTCGTCGCAAGAGGCAGCGCATTTGGTGCACGCCGCCTGGAAAAGACAACCAAACCTGCTCAACGGGCACGTTCAAGGGCGCCGCAGCCACGAAGGGCGTCGAAGCGGGGATGGGGGGCAGGAGGACGCTGGGCCAAACTCCCCGAGTTGATGCGGCAGTTGGGTCGACCTGAAGCAATGCCGATCTGGCATGGGAGACGCCCTGGGAACCAGACCTACACTCGCTTGGGTGATTTCCGAACTTCGGCAGTTCGCGGAAGCGGACGAAAGATCCCCGTGGAACTGGAAGGCGCTATCTGCAAGATTGGCGGCATGAACAAATCACTAAAGACCGCGGCATTCGACAGCGTCAACGAGATCGCAACGGTTCGCATCGAATTGTCCGACACCGATCCCCTGATCTGGCGCGAGGTCGAGGTGCCGACCTCGATCACACTGAAAGTGCTGCACGACGTCGTTCAGGCCGTGATGGGCTGGTTCGACTATCATCTCTGGGAGTTTACCGTCGACAAGCTGAGATACGGCCTGCCGATGGACGAAGATTGGGGGGCCGAGCCGCGCAAGGAGGCGGCCAGGGTGCGTCTGCGTGACATCCTGAAGCCCGGCACGACGACGATCGGTTACCTCTACGACTTCGGTGACAGCTGGGAGCATCGGCTCACCGTCACAGACGTCAGGATCGGCGAACCGGCCGCCTCCTATCCGCGCTATGTCGGCGGCGAGAGAAACGCGCCGCCGGAGGATTGTGGCGGAATCCTCGGCTTCTACGACATGCTCGACGTGCTGGCCGATCCGGACCATCCCAACCACGCCGACGCTACTGAATGGACCGACGCATACGACCCGGACACCATCGACGAGCTCCCGATCGAATATGCACTCTTGCGCATCGCAAACCGCCGCAACACCGCCAAAGCGCGACTGACCGAGAATGCCCGGCCAATATCCGACAACTGATCAGGCCGCCATCGCCGTGGTGCTCACCGGACGGTTACGCCACGTGCGTTCCTGGGTGCGTTCCTGGGCCCCTCGCATGGCGTGTTTGATCCTGGCGAAGGCCTGTTCGATCGGATTGAAATCGGGCGAGCCGTTACGCCTAGTTCTTCGTCGCCTCTCCATCCCAAAGGCTCGACAACGGCGCCGCTGCCAGCCTGTCGCCAAACGGCACGACTTCCGCGCTGTCGTAAAGGACTACGCCGAAAGCGAAGCGGTCTCCGCACGCCTCGGCCAAGGCCCGCAGACCGCCGAAATCACCGGCTTTGACCGTCGCGCTCGCCTTGACCTCGATGCCTGCGATCATTCCGTCATCGCGCTCCAGAACGATGTCCACCTCGCGCATGTCCCGGTCCCGAAAATGATACGGCGTCAGCCGCAAGTCCGAGGCGGTCATAAGCTTCAGGACCTCTGAGAACACGAAGCTCTCCAACAGCGCACCGAACATTCCGCGATCAGCCTTTATCCTGTCGAAGGTTAGGCCGCGCGCACTGGCCAGCAGACCAGAATCGAGGAAATGCAGCTTCGGCGTCTTCACGATGCGCTTCAGCGCATTGGTGAACCATGGCTGCAGCGTCGCGATCAGAAAGACCTGTTCGAGCAGTCCGACATAACGCTGCCCCGTTTTGTGGCTGACATTGATGCCGGCGCCGAACTGCGAATAGTTGACCAACTGGCTGGAATGCTCGGCCAGCAGGCGCACGAATTTTGGAAGCTCGGTCAGCTTCTCGACTTCCGCGATGTCCCTGAGATCGCGAGTGAGAACCGATGTGAGATAGGACCGCGCCCAGTCCTGCCGGCGCCGCTCGCTGTCGCGGGCGATCGCTTCGGGAAACCCGCCGAGCAGAACGGAATGTACGAGATCGTCGCCGACGATCGCATTGGGTGCCTTTTTCAGCTTTCCCTCGAAGAGGCGCTCCAGGAAGGTTGGTGTCCGGCCTTCGATTTCGGCTCTCGCCAGCGGCAGCATCCGGATGGTCTCCATCCGCCCGGCCAGGCTGTCGGCGACCCGCGACAGGGTCATCACGTTCGCCGAGCCGGTAAGCAGAAACCGGCCCGGACGGTAATCCTCGTCGACCGTCTTCTTGATTGCCAGCAGCAGGTCCGGCGCGCGCTGGATTTCGTCGATAGTCGCCCGGTCGAGGCCGCGGATAAAGCCCGCGGGATCAGACTGGGCAGCCTCGAGCACCGTCTGATCATCAAGCGTGATGTAGGTTCGGTCGGGTTCCCCCATTTCTCGGACGAGCGTCGTCTTGCCGGCTCGGCGCGGCCCCACGATCAGGACCACCGGGGTATCCAAAAGGGCTTCCTCCGCCCGCCGTTCCACGAACCGCTTAAACATGCCAACTCCGAATCTCGGACGATTGGAATCATCGCCCTCGGCTGATTGGGAGTCAATGATCCGCTAATTGGTATCGGGTTTGCCGCTGGTTGGAAGTCTTTCTGAGAAAACCTTCCGCTGCGGCCTGCAACCGCCATTCCGCCTCACAGCTCGATGCTCTCCGCCAGCTCCAGCGCGTCCTCCAGCTCGACGCCCAGATACCGCACCGTACTGTCGAGCTTGGTATGGCCGAGCAGGAGTTGAACCGCCCGGACATTGCCGGTCTTGCGGTAGATGAGCGTCGCCTTGGTCCGGCGCAGGGAGTGCGTACCGTAGGCGGATATCGGCAGTCCGGTCATGCCGACCCAGCGGTTGACGATGAGGCCGTACTGCCGCGTGCTGATATGCCGGGCCGGGTCCTTGCGGCTCGGGAACAGCCAGTCCTGCGGGTTCAGCCCCTTGAAGCGTCGCCAGGCCTCGAGGGCCTCGCGGGTCTGCTGTGTCACCTCGAACTGGACCGGCGCCCCGGTCTTGCTCTGAACCAGCTTGGCGCGATGACGGATCTCGCCGCCGATCCAGAGATCGTTGACGCGCAGCCGCACCAGATCGCAGCCGCGCAGCTTGCTGTCGATCGCCAGGTTGAACAGGGCGAGATCCCGCTTGTGGTCGGCGATCTGAAGACGGATCCGGATCGACCAGACCTCCTTCGCCTTGAACGGCGGCTTCTGCCCGATCAGCTTGCCCTTGTTCCAGGGTTCCGGCCGGCTGCGGTCCGGCAGACAGATGATGTCCATGATGGCCTCCATGTTTGGAAGCCGCGGATTATGCGCCTCGGCCGGACGGAGGCCAAAAATGGCTCCATCCCCGATAGCGGACGATACGCACGCGAGCTTAGCAAGCACCTGAAGTGAGCGCGCATGCCCATGCTAACCTCGCCGCTTGGTGCGGCGCGTAGCGAACTGGCGCTCTGCGCGCCGCAACTGGACTAGTTGACTATGGAGCTTGAGAGCCTGGCCGCGATCAACTGCCGCCCGCATGTCTACGAGTTCGTCGTAGTGGCAATCTCGCACCCGCTTGCCTGACCCACATGGGCAGTCCCAGTGACCTCTAAGTGACTGAGCGACGACAGCTTGCAAGTATCGATCAGCGCGAGCGTTATCCTCATCCAAGCCGAGAAAACTAGCTGCAGCCTGCACGTAGCCGGCTGCACCGTGGGCACGCTCTCCAAATGGCCATTTGTTCGTTTTCTCAAATATGTGCTGGCTGAGGAAGAAGTTCCGAAGTGGTCCTTCGCAGTATGCCTTGAATGACGTATCAGCGCTGGTGGCGCACCACTCCTCCCAGATGCACGTGCAGCATCGGCCGTTGCGATACATATGGCGATCAGGATCATAGGGAATTCTGCCACCAACCTCGCGCACCTGAGGCTCGACCTCGGGGTAGCTCGTGGCGACCGCCATTTCGATTTCGAACGCATCGAGCCGCCCTCTCAACGAGGCGCCGTCTGAAAGGACGAACTCTCCCTTCGCGAAGTGAATCTCGCCGGTCTGCCAGAGCTTTAGCCCCGGCTGCTGAAAAGCGAGCGCGCGTTCGAACTCCGCGAGAGCAATCATTCCTAACCGCGCCGATCCAGAAGACCCAGCCAAGGAGCACTACCTGTGCCGCGTTCTCGAACGCGCTCGACCATGGCTTCCGCGCGCTCTGTGCTTTGTGAGGCGACATAAGCCGGCGCGGCGATCTTCGAGGTTCGATGTTGCAGCGAGTCCATGACCTTCTCGACCAAGGTTTCGCCAAGCCGCGCGCGCAGGCTTTCAGGCACTTCGTTCGGCGGTAGCACGTTAAGATACCTACCGAAGTCATGACGAGCCGCCGCCAGCCACTTGCGAAAGGCGGCAGCCTTCTCCGGCATCTCTTCCCATTTGTCGGCGAAGTTCTCCTCCGGATTGACTGGATTGACGACCCAGACAACGCCTTCGATTTCCTGCAGCGCCTCATCGAAGTACTCCAGAATGTTGGAAATCGCGTCGACGAGGGTCGTCTCGTTGTTATACGCGCGAGCAGCCAAGGTCGTGATGATAATCGAAATTGGCTTGTGCTCAGGGTCGTCCTCGAAGACCGAGTCGCGGTGACGCTTCAGAAGTTGCACAGCCTTTTGAAGGGTCGTCTTGACCTTGTAGTCAGGGATGTCCTCGACGTGATCGTAGAGGCGCGTCGCCTCAAAGAGCGCCCGCTTTTCGGCCGCTACGCGCTCCGCCATTTGCTCTTTGAACCACTCTGCGTAACCCAGCGGGTTGCTCGACGGCCAGTCGTCGGAAATCACCGCGTACCGCTCATGAGTGTCGTCGGTGATTGCGACCGCCTGCTGGGCGACGCGCGCATTGTCTGCAATCTGCGCGTAGCCAGCTTCTTTAAGCCGCGTCCGGTAACTCTCCACGTCCGGAATGCATGGGAGCACGTCCACGTGAAAATTCCGGGCATTTGAGTATTCGAGTGTCCAGCAGCGCCGCTTATTTTCCGGCTGCTTCTTCATCCCGTTGCGGGTTGCATACGCGATGATCTCTCTACCGACTGCCTCCTTGAGCGACTTCTGAGTGAAATCGTACTTCGATGCATTCAGGCGGCAGATGAGATCAACGTCGTACTCATCATTCTCGGCGATCGGGCGATTAGCCGTACCCAGGCGAACCGACCCTTGTGGAGCGACCATCGGGTCATACTGGCTGATCGACGAATTGGGGCGATCCAGCCAGCTGCTGATCGACTCGTACTTCTCGATGATCTCCTCATAGATCTCCGAAGGCATATCAATATCGGCGTGGAGTCGTTGCAGGACTTTTTCATGTGTTAGGCCATTCTCGTTAGGCACGGTCGTCTCCTTCTAGCTTGTGGACGGGGACGAACGCCTCCGCCGGCTCTGTGAAAAAGTGGGGGGTTAGAATGGGCTTCTGTTGTCTCGCCTCGACAAACCCGCGATCCTTCAAGTCGCGGATGCGCGATGTGTCATCGAGTGTGAAATCACCATCGGGCGCTGGCTGGCATATCCGCCAAATCGCTTTCCGCTCGTGCGGATCACCTGTCAGAATGTGAGCGAGGCCAAGCGAACCGTGCGACTGACCCGCCATGAAGAAATCGGCCGTCTTGGTGACCATCGTGCGCGCGCTGTAGGAGGGCTTGGTCTTACCGATGTCCTCCAAGCAGCTGACGCTGAGCACTTTCAATTCTTCAACAGGCCATTTCAGCACACCGATTGCTTCGGCGACTGCATATCCAACGGGATTGTTCGCCCACAGGCCTCCATCAACGAGCCCAACATCGTTGGCCGTGATGTGTTCTTTAAAGAACGTTGGAGCCGCTGCCGTTGCGAGCGCGGCATCAACCGCGAGATCCTTATAATCCGTCCGTAGGCGCTCGTGATGCGCGGTTTTGTAGACATAAACGGTCTTCGTCTGCCTGTGCCACGACGGGATCATGAGACGCGTCCGTGCATCTCCGATCCTCTTCTCGCCGAGAATGCTTTCCAGCGCCGTTCGCAACCGCTCCGTCGGATACTTTGCGCCCCAGGCAAGCCATCGCGCCTTGCGAAACTTTCTCCCAACCCAAGCGGTCAAGCCATGGCCGTCCTGGTAGAAAATCCCAGCACCTTCGGTCTCGTAAAGCTCAAGAATCTCTCTCGCCGACATGCCCATGGCTAAGCCGATGGCGATAATTCCGCCGGTTGAGGTGCCCGAGATTAGATCGAAATACTGGCCCAATGGCGCATCCAGATCCTCCTCCAGTGCCGCAAGAAAGGACGCTGGGAACACGCCCCGAATGCCGCCGCCATCAATGGATAAAATTTTGCGCATAAGAATCTCATACGATTTCGTACGTTTCATACGGTACACGATCAGCTTGCGCGGCGTCAAGCTCGTGTGGTACAAAATCGTATGGGCGGCTCGGGCTTAAGACCCTCGTGAACTGCTCAGACGGGGAGTAAAACGATGTCATTTGCGGCAAATTTAAAGAAATATAGGATGAGAAAAGGACATTCCCTTCAGGCACTTGCCGATCTGGTGGGTGTTTCCAAAGGGCATATTTGGGATCTTGAAACGGAGCGTGCGAAGAATCCGTCGCTGGAAGTTCTGACCAAGTTATCCACACACCTCGGTGTGCCGATCGCTAGACTGGTGGGAGAGGAAGTTGACCCAGACCACCAAGCTGACGACGCTCTAGTGATGTTTCGGGAGCTTAAAACGCTCAGCGAAAACGACAGGGAAACAATAAAAATAATGATGGAGCGCCTAAAGGCGAGATCATCTGAGGATAAACGATAGATGGTTTTACGGCTCGACCTAGATGGAACTTACTCACCGTATGGCTTGGTGACAAAAATTCTAACGGCCGAACCGAATCTCAAAATCCCCGTGCCGATAGAAGATCTCGCGCATCAGCTCGACATTGCTGAAATTAGTGAGCTTGAGACCGACGGCTTCCTAGGCGGCCTTCTAACCAACCATCAACGAAGCTTCGGATCGATTTTAGTTTCCGCAGGCCTTCGGCACACAAGGAGGCGTTTTACGATCGCGCACGAACTAGGTCACTTTCTTATTCCATATCATACGCCTCAAAAAGAGGGTCAATTTCTCTGTGATAATAAAGCCTTAAGGCAAATTGATACGAAGTCCCGCAATCATTTCTTCAAGATGGAAGCGGAGGCTAACCAGTTTGCATCCCTTCTGCTCATGCCGCCGCCTTGGCTTCGCCCCTTAATCGATGGAAAGCGATTTCCTTCGCTTGGGACCGTCGTTGAAATCCACAGAACGTTCGAAGTTAGCAAGCAGGCTGCAGCTAGAGCCTACATCGATTACAACGCTGAAGACCTTGCGCTGCTCGTGGTGAGGCACGGCCAAATTCAACAGATCTACAAGACTCGTGATTTCCCTAGGCTAGGAGTCGCAGCAGGCGACTCTATTCCCCGCAACTCACTTGCCCTTTCGAATTTTCCACCTGGCGCACTCTCTGATTCAGACCCTGCAGACATGTATGAGTGGCTGGATACAGACGAGCTTCCTCGCGTACGTGGGCTCTACGAGCAAGTTTTGGGACAGGCAAACGGGTTTTCAATGATCCAGCTTAAGGCGCTTGTGGCGGATCCGGATGAATACGACCCTGAAGCCGATATGACGTCTAAAGAGCGGCTGGCCTACCGACGCTGGTAGTAATTGCAAGGTTGAAGTGCGTGGACAGAGCTTTGGGGTGCCGTTAGCTCCGCTGATGCTTGACAATGCTCAGCGCGCTTTTGCTGACTTTCGTAAGTTGCAGTAGCAAAACTCATTCTATGGCATGCGGCTGGAGGCTGCCTACAATGTGGGCCCTGAGCTGGATAGCGCATTAGCTGAGCGGCAACTCATGTCCCCTCCTGCGCCAAAGCGGGCATCTGTTCATCCGTCGGACCATCGGCCACGCGCTTACTTGGGACTGTCCGGCGAACCGGGTTGCCAGTGAGGCGCGATCGCGGTGATGCTCAGGCTCGCGGAACCAAGGTACAGGGCACGCGGCCGAGCAAATAATGGTCTCGATGACCGCGACGCCGGCGCGCTTGTCAGCAAACCGCCTCCGTTGGAAACGGTTCCAACTTGCATAAAGTCGTCGTTTCACACATTATCTCTGCCTGAAATCTCGGATATCCGGAATTTTCTTTCTCATAAGATATATTATGCGCCATATTTTTTCTGGCAGGATTTGGTCGTCGCCCCTCCGGTTTGAGCGGTTCGGCGAACGTGATCGGCACGGATCGGAGCACCTGATGAGAAAAAGGTCGCCCATCATATGAAGCCCACCAGTCTGCCTGAGGGCTGTGACGATCACCGAACCGGCGACGATGGCTTCCTTGCCCGCTTCCTAGAGCCGGAGTCGCCCCTTGCTGTGCCCGCCCCGGCTTAACTCGCCGCTTGGACGAGGACGGAACCAAGGCTTGCCACATCCCCCCCGGGGGGATAGATGTTGGCCATGTCCCACGCTAATAGTGCCGATATCCTCAAACGCCTCGCCCGGGCTCGTGGGCATCTGACCTCCGTCGTCACCATGGTCGAGGAAGGGCGTGATGCGCTGGTGATCGCACAGCAAATGCAGGCGGTAATCAAGGCGCTGGAGAAGGCCAAGCAGGAGCTGATCCTGCACCATATTGATCATCATCTCGTCGAGGCCAGCGAAGCTTTGCCCCAGCATGTCCGCGACCGGCTGGCCGAGTTTCGCGAGATCAGCAAATATCTTTGAACGGGACCCGGATGCACAACGAATCTCTCAAGACCTTGCGTCACGATCATGTTTTTCTTGGTGAAAACCATGATCGTAATGCGCGCAGAACCTGGATCGTCATCGCCCTGACGGCGGCGATGATGGTCGGTGAGATCATTGCCGGTTCGCTCTATGGCTCGATGGCGCTGCTGGCCGATGGCTTCCACATGGCGACCCATGCCGGAGCGCTGGCGATTGCGGCGCTGGCCTATTGGTTCGCTCGCCGCCACGCCCATGATCCGCGCTACACCTTCGGCACCGGCAAGCTGGGCGAACTGGCGGGTTATTCCAGCGCCATTATCCTGGCGATTGTCGCGCTGCTGATCGGCTATGAATCGGTGATGCGGCTGGCCTCGCCGATCACGATCCGCTTCGACGAGGCGATTGCCGTCGCCGTGCTCGGCCTGATCGTCAATCTCGCCAGCGCCTGGCTGCTGCACCAGGGCGAGCATGCGCATGAGCACGGGCATGAGCATGAGCATGAGCATGAGCATGAGCATGACGATCATGACCATGCGGCCCATCAACACCAGGATCACGAGCCCGGCGACCACCATCACGACCATAATCTGCGTGCCGCCTATCTCCACGTCCTCACCGACGCGCTGACTTCGGTGCTGGCGATTGCCGGCCTGCTCGCGGGCCGGTTTTATGGCTGGGTCTGGATCGATCCGCTGATGGGGATTGTCGGCGCTATCGTCATCATGCGCTGGTCGGTGGGCCTGATGCGCGGCGCCGGGGCAGTTCTGCTCGACGCGACGCCCGATGAAGCGATGTCGACCCGCATTCGCGATATCCTCGAGCGCGAGGGGGATAGGGTGTCTGATCTGCACCTCTGGCGCGTCGGTCCGGGCCATATGGCGCTTGTTGTCTCTCTGATCTCGCATCAGCCCAAGCCCGCTGAGCACTACAAGCAAACTCTCTCCGTAATCGCGCGCCTATCGCATGTAACGATCGAAGTGCATGCGCGCGAACCCAGCTGAGCACTCTCTTCAAGTTACTCATTTGTATCAATCCATTACACCGGATGCTGGGAAACAATCAGCGACGAGTAACGAGCCGAACGAACCCTTATGGAACCTTCATACCCGCTCCGCTTTCGAAAGCCCCGATTGCCGAACCTGATCACGAGCGAGACATCGTCGGTCTCGACCGCAATCTCGCTCGTGAGTCCTTTCGTGCCTGGTGAAAACTAAATGCGGTCCGATTATTCCGCTGATCGGCCACTGGGTTTCAGGAGCCCGTGAATTTTCGGCCCAAGATCGATATGATTGAGTTCATCGGCTGATCGCGCCAGCCAGTACGCATATCCACCCGGGCTAGCGACAATCGGTGCCTGGCCGCGGGCGCCTTGAGTGAACTTTTCCGAAATGATAGCTGCCGCCACGACCGCGCCAATATCGCCGAACGCGTATCGCAGCGCTTTCCAGGCATGAGCACCAACGCCCATGATGGACAGACCAGCCAGTGCCGCTTCAGAGATCGTCACCCAGTCCCAGTTTTCCACCGGCAGAGCCTGATCTCCAAGCTCAACGATGGAGGGACAGGCTTTTAGCACTGTGCTGGCCGAAACGCGGTACTCAGCCAAGTGCGCCATTGTCCAGCGAGCATTATCTGCCTTGGTCCTGCGCTTTTCCGAAAAATGCGCAGGCGCAGAGGGTGCAGCAAGACCACCAACCGATCTGCCAACTCGTGTTTTCGATAGCTCAACAGATTCTTCGGTAGAAGATGGGGGTTTTGTTGTTGTTTTATGGGTGAATCTGGATTCATCCGTGGATGATGTTTTTTGCTGAGCCTGTCTTGATGACTGGCCGTCGAGCGGACGCCTGGGTCGAAATAGCTTGGCGATCGCCTTCTTGACGGCGTGTTCAAGCGGACGTAGCAGCTCCACCACCGCGTCGAGCACGGCGAGCGGGACGCGCTTGGGTTCGATGAGCTTTGCTGCCCGGGCTAATTCGGCCGCATATTCATCCCAATTATCATTGGCTGCACCGGGTACCTCGTCCATATCGCGCCTGGCGGTCCGAATATATTCCGAAATCCTTGCCACGAGGGCCTTCGCTGTCCTCCGGCGCTGGATCGTTGCGTAGCGTTCGGCTTGAGCGCGTTCAGCCAGGGCGATGAGCGCCGGCACGCGTTGGGCAAGCGGGCGAAGGTCAATGCCATAGGCTTCAACGATCCGCCCGGTGGTCGAATCGCGCCGCCCCCATCGTTGCTGGGTCGGGCTATCGATGAAGCAAATGAAGCTCGCTTTGCGTAGTTTGGTGAGCAGGATCTGGAGTTGGCGTTCGGAGACATCCAGCCAAGTCAGCATCAACTCATTGGAGGGCCACACCGTGATCGGTCCACCTGTCCAATCGACATCGTGGCTCAGGCTAATGAGCTCGTCCAGGAGATACCAGGCGCTAAGCGGCAGATTGATGTCACGGTTCAGGTGTTGGCGAACCCATTTGAGTTTGTTGCGCACATCGTTGCGGGCGTGCCGCTCGCCGCCAGCTTCGTAGTCGTGAACGAGTTCGTCATTGATGACGTCCTCGGCAAAGGCCGCGCGGCGGCCTGTTTTTCGGCAAGTTTCCATTGTTCGGCTCCTTCGTTCGAAGGTCCGTGCAGCCAACAGATCCCCGCTTGCGCAAACGCACAATTTCGTTGACCTGAAATGTCGGGAGCTCTACAACGTACGGCGATCAAGCTGGTTGCTGTAGAACAACTTGTTGTGGAGCATCCCAAAAAGCCCGGCCCTAGGCCGGGTTTTTTATTGGCTGAACGGCCCCTCCCCTTGGCGATTGACGATCAGGCACACATGCCCGGCTCCAGCACCGCTGGGCATCGGACATGTCTTGTGGCGCGCGCTCAAAAGCGGCGCGTCTCGGTTGGGAAAGAAGAAGCGTGGTATCATGGCCAAGTGCGGGCGATGTAACTTCGGCCGGGTAAAATATCCCCGTTCACATACGCGATGTGTCTTGCAGTCATCGCAATGTTGGGGTAGAAAATCTGTGTCAGAGATATTCAGGCCCCGGCCGAGAAGAAATAGCGAAGCCGCCCCTGCCAGGGCGGCTTTGTCACATCAAGCCCTCTCCCTTTCCTGTTTGCGAAGCTCAGCGGCCTTGGCCGCGAGCAAATCTGTCAGTACGGCGGCGCGCGGGCGGCCGTCAGCTATCTGGTCGAGCACAGCGAGAAGATCTGGCGGCAGCAGGGTGCGCACATGTCGATACCCTTCAGCCTTCCGGCGCTCTTCGTAGGCGCGCTGGTGTTCACGAGCCGCGCTATCGCGAAATGACATGACCAACCTCCGACACAGTCGCTGCGTTACTGAGTGTGTCGCCCGAGTCGGGGAGTGCGAGTCAATCAACTCGCTAGATCTGGTATCCGCCGCCATCGAGTTATCCACACCTAGTGTCAAACTCGTTCCAGTCGGAAAATTTCCCTGGCGCGATTTGAAGGACGACCCTTATACCGGCATTGCTGGCGCGCTCGGCCAATGCCTCGGCGGCATCTCGGCCAGCCTGGTTGCTGTCGCCGGCGATCACGAGTTTTCGGATGTTCGCCGGAGGCGTCCAGTTGGTCATGTTGACGCTGGAGATGAGCGACCAGGCGGGCGTTTCAAACCGGCGGCCGGCTGAAAGCGCTGTCTCGATGCCTTCAGCGACAAGCAAAGTATCGCTGGCCGCCTGGAGCTGGATTGCGCCGCCCCGCATCTGGCCGATAATTTTGCGGCTCGGGTCCGCTCGCCGGCGATATCCGGTTGCCGGATCGAGAAAGGTGATGTGAAGGCCAATACGCGCACCAGCGCCATCACGGATGGGGGCCAGCATCGCGGGTGAGAAGCGAAATGGCGGGAATTTCGAGCCGTACGGGCGATGATCGCATCGACTGAGATACCGTAGCGCCTCGCTGTGCTCGTAAGTGCCCTCGAGCTGGCGTTTATTGAGATAGGCCGCAACGGGTGTCTTGAGCGTCGCCGTAGCGCTTTGCCAAAGCGCGTTCACGCGTGCAAGCTTCAGTGAATCCGGGCCAGCGGGCGGGCGTGGCATAGTGCTGCGCAGCGCGCTGGGCTGGTACTGGCGTTGCTGGATATAGCCGCGATCCTCGAGGAATCTGCGGCACTCCCGCCAGTCAGTCCGCGCGGAGAAGGAATTGACAACAATTGCCCCGTCCGGGCCGAGAAGCAGGGACATCGACCTGTCTGCTGCGGAGTGACCAGGAGCAGGACAGGTTGCGCGCATCCCACCATGGGATAAAGCGCCACCAATGTCGGAGACGATTTTTTGGAGGATTGTCGACATCTCTTTCACTCACATTGCGGCCCACCGCAAGTGCACCTAATCCCGCTTTAAATTATATGTCTAGTTTTGATATGGATCAATGACACTTCACCCAATAAGCTCAGCCGAGGATGCTGGCAATATCAGGAGCTCGAAATGGCGAGAGCGACCATCAATCTCTGGAAGCTTGTGCAGGGCCTGACAGAGGTGCGATGCCGCGGGTGAAGTGGTCGGAACACCTTTGAACAGGCGGGTTCACAAAATCTGGATGGTGAAATCGCACGAGATTTTGGCAACGATCATAACGGCGCCAGAACACAATGTGCCAAAGCGCTCGAGTTCCGCGCCGGCAAGCCGCCCTGCCCTTCGCGCGAACAGCGTCTGCAGATTACGACAGAATTGTTTGCGAATTATGTCTAGTTTAAATACGGATGTTGAACTGCGTCGCAAGCGGATTGATCTGAAGCATTCCAGATTCTGGAGTATCTCATGGAACAGGCATTTGCCGACGTGACCGTAGTTGGTCAGTTTGGACAGAATCCCAAAGCGATCGGCCGGGGCAAGCCGATGCGCCATCCGTCGGCCGCTTGCAGACCGGCGGTGCACGTGTGCAGAGGCGCTATTGGCCGACAAGCGACTTGTAAAGATCAAACATCGGCAATGAGAGATAGGCTGCCGTGAAGCCTATGGTCCAGATCGCGGCGGACACGATCAAAACCCGAAGATTCCAACGGTCCGCTGCGGCGCACCGGGCCGCCAATTCCGGATCGGCCGGGCACTGCCGGCCCGGGCGAAATCTTGCCCACGACGCGGCGGCGAGCAGCACCCCACTGCCAATGAAGAGATAGAGTTTGTAATGCGAGAGCGTGACCAGAAAAGGCAGACTTGCGAACAGCGTCGCGGATACCGCACCGAGCCCGAGAAAAACCAGCAGTATGGGCAGGGCGCAACACAGCAGGGTCGTCGTCGAGGCGAAGAGTGCGAACCAGCCCCACGGTCGCGCTGGCGGCGGCAAGACCGTCATTCGCTCGCCGGTTCGTCGATCGTGCACGTTTGCGAACGCGTCGCGGTGCGAAAAGTGAAACCCTTGGAGCGAAAGAGATCGCGCAGCTCATCATCGGTCAGCACGACGCTTTCGTCAGCGCAAACGCTGATCGTGCCCGTCTCCAGATCGCCTACAACGCGCGAGACGCCCTCGATCATCTCCAGCGCATCTTTGGACGTGGCGAAGCAGAACGGGCAGGTAATACCGTCCACACGGATATCATACTGGATCTGATGCCCGCCTGGCGCGGTCTGCGCGAGAGCCAGCGCGGCATATATCGTCGTGAAAATCATCGTCATGGCTCCTCGCCGTCAGAAGTTCAGCCGCAGGCTGGTGATCAAGGCATAATCCGGTTCCAGCGCCGTCCCGTTCAAATGCGTCGCCGCGGGAATGCGGACGGCCGCCTCGGCAATCCAGCGCCTCGCAGCATACTGCACGCCGGGTGTGATCCACAGGGTCGTGCCGCCGGAATTGGGATCAACAATGTTCACAGTTCTGTTCCCGTCAGCATGCGTGAGATTGGCTTCAAGTACGCCGTAGAGGAAACCGCGCGTTCCGACATCGATACGACGTGGCGAGATCCGGTATTGCACTGACGCATCCAGGCTGACGCTATCGCCGCGTGCGAATCCATCCGCCTCGCCGTTCAGCACAAATCCGAGCTGCCCGTCGAAGGACCAGTCGGTGTGTGCGGAGGTGAGCACAAGCCCGCCGAAGAGATCGGTCGAGCCATCCCCAGTCTCTCCTGTCCGGCCGGTTGGAATTGTCACGCCGGCAAATGAGGCGAGACGCAGCGTTCTGCCGGGGCCATCGCGGCGAAATACTTCGTAGCGTGCAAAGGCCTTGGCATCGGCAAGCCCGGACGCTGCGCTCGACGAGCTGCCAACGCGCAATTCGCGGTCGATAACCGGAACCACGCCAAAGACAGCGAGCCGCGGGGACAGGCCATAGCCAATCACCGACACTGAACTGGTCACAGTCAGTTCACGCGATATTCCGGCCAGACTGTCGGAGGCCCGGGAAAATATCAGTTGTTCGCGCAGGATGATTTCGCCTTCGCTGACCGGCAGCGCGGTATTGCTTGTGATCGGCACGGCGAAAGCACCGGTAGAGATGCCTGCGGTCAACGCGCAGGCCAGGACGAGCAAAACAACACGATTTTTGACACTCATCACACGCTCCTCGCATTCTGACGGCATTACGGACTCTAACGTACTTATCCAGCGCAACAAGAAAGCTTGGTGACATCCTTCTCGAAGCCCTGCGCTGCCAGCTTCAAGCCTTCGACCGTTGTCAGATAGGGGAAAATCATCGCGCCCAGCTCTTTCGTGGTCATGCCGAATTTCAGGGCCATGACCATCGTCTGGATCGAATCCGCTCCTTCCGGCGCCATGATCTGCGCGCCGAGCAGCTTGTCCGTTTTCTCGTCTGCCACCAGCTTGATCAGGCCACGGGTATCTGCAGCCGCAAGAGCACGGGGCACCTGGTTCAACGGTGCAATCGACTCTTTGACCTCATAACCGGCGTCAATCGCCTCCGACGCCGTCATCCCGACGCCAGCAATCTGAGGGTCGGAAAACACCACCCAAGGCATTGTGCGGTTGTCATAAGGGTCGACCGGTTGACCAGCTGCGTGCTTCGCCGCGAGCTTTGCCCCATAGGCCGCCATGTAGACGAACTGATCGCGGCCCGTGACGTCACCGGCGGCATAGATCGAAGTATTGCTCGTGCGCATGTGCCCATCGACAACGATGCCGCCGCGCCCATCCACTTCAACACCAACCTCTGCCAAGCCGAGATGTTCGGTGTTGGGACGCCGTCCAGCAGCGATGAGAACTTTCTCCGCTGTGACAATCTGCGTGCCGCCACTCGTCTCGCAGTGGAGTTGCACGCCCTTGGGTGTCTGTTCGATGCGCTGATAGCCAACGCCTGAACAAACCTCTATTCCCTCCGCCTCGAATGACGCCTTTAGCGCTTCGCTGATTTCCGGGCCGGCTTCGGGAAGCAATCGGGTGCGACAGCAAATCGTCACCTTCACGCCGGCTCGCGAGAACATTTGACCGAGCTCGCAGCCGATCACACCGCCGCCGATGACCATCATCGTTTCTGGCAGGATCTCAAGTTCGAGCGCAGTGGTTGAGTTGAGGGTCTCAACGCCTTCGATACCCGGAATGGGTGGGATGCTGCTACTCGAGCCGGTGGTGATGATGGTTTTTCCCGCCCGGATAATCCTGCCGTCGATATGGACGCCGCCGTGCACGAGCCTGGCCGGGCCGTCGGCGTAAATGTAGTCGATGTTCTCGTATTCGGGGAGAAGCGCCTCGTATTTCTTGTCGCGCAAGCCGTTGACCAGCGAAGCTTTCTGGGCCTGGACAGCCGACCAGTCAGTGACGCCGGATGTAACGGTGATGCCCGCAAACCGCTGCGCCGCATGAGAGCTGTGCGCAGACTCCATCGCCCGGATCAGGGCTTTGGAGGGAACGCAGCCCACATTTACACAGGTTCCGCCGATGGTGCCGTGCCCGATAAGTGCAACGCGAACGCCTGCCTCAGCCGCCGTGATTGCAGCCGAAAATCCGGCCGATCCGGCCCCAACAACTGCGATGTCATACTGGCGGCCGTTCTCGTTTGAGCAACAATCACTCATTCCGGCATTCTCCTATTTTCAATTGGTGGTCGGGGCGGTTAGTGTTGGCCGTTGGATTCATCGTGCGGTGCGCCTGACGGATGCGCGGGATAGCCAGCCTGAGTTGATGCCTGGGCGATCTCATCCATCGACGCGACCGCCGGGTCGAAATTCACAACCGCCGTCTTGCTATCGAAATCGACATCAACTGAATGGACACCATCAACCCGGCTCATAGCCGTGCGGACGGTGATCGGGCACATCGCGCACGTCATGTTTTCGATTTCGAAAGTGACGGTTTCGCTCGCTTCGATCATCGAGCTAGCAGCTGCGTCAGCCGGTGGGGCTGAATACAGCGCCAATCCGCCAAGTCCGAGAACGCCGATTGCGGCAGCGGCCATTAGTAGTGTGGTTGTCTTGGTCATTTCAGTCTCCCTAGTAGAAAATGGGGGCCCACCAATCGATGGTGGCCGCGAGCAGAACAATCACCAGCCCGGCCCAGAGAGCCACTTGAGTGATGAGGGTGGATTGAGGTTTGGCGCAGTAGGAGCCGTCTTCACAGGGTGGTTTGGCCTTGAAATAGACGTGCCAAAACCCAAAACCGATAAAGCCCAGCGTCACCGCGATAAAATAGGGCTTGAAGGGTTCGAGCGCGGTTAGCGACCCGATCCACGCGCCGCCAACCCCGGCTAGCACCAACAGCAATGGCACTATGCAGCAGGTGGATGCGAGGATTGCGCCGGCGATCCCGCCGGCGGCGAGCCATCTATCGCTTTTGTTTGGTGCTGGAACTTGGGCCTGAACCGGCTCGATATGTGTCATTGGTTTTCTTGCTCACTGCTTGATTTCCAGTGAGGCTAATCCCTGTAGTGACTACAGACACAAGCGGAAAATGATCACGAAAACACACGAGGCTGTGAGAGCGCTCGGTGGGCACCCTTAGCCGCGTGACCTGCGGGATATTCCGCCGGGAAAATGCATGCCGCTCATCCGTCCCGTCGCATTGCACTCCAATATTCAAGCCTTTTTGCCCTCGGGCATGACACCGTCGAGTGCATCAATCACCGGGCAATTCGGCACCACGCCACCACCACACTGAGCCGCCATGTCCGACAGTACACCTTCGAGCCGGTTGAGATCCGCGATTTTCGTCCGAACCGATTCAAGGTGGCTCAATGTCATGTCGTGCACCTGGCCACAGCTATACGAATTGTTGTCGACCATGCTGAGCAGGCCTTGAACTTCGGCCATCGCAAAGCCAAGCTCGCGTGCCCTCATCAGGAATTTGAGCCGGCGAACATCCTTATCGGAGTAGATTCGAAAGCCGTTTTCCGCGCGGACCGGTTCCGGCATCAGCCCAATGCTCTCATAGTATCGCACCGTCTCTAAGTGACAGCCTGTCAATTTGGCGAGTTTACCGCGGGTGATATTCATGCCTTGGCGCCGTTCTCGAATTCAGAATTTCGGGACAAATAGGAATTGTTTCCAATGATCGACTGAATAGCCGCTAGTTTTCTATACGCCCTCGGTTTTCGATATCTGCTGCCGTTCGAACGCGACGGGCGACAGCATCCCCTTCCTCACATGCTTGCGCTTTGGGTTGTAGGACATTTCGATGTAGTCGAACACGTCCTGGCGGGCTTGCAGGCGGGTTTTGTAGGTTCGACGCCGTATTCTCTCGCGCTTGAGCGACGAGAAGAAGCTCTCGGCCACGGCGTTATCATGGCAGTTGCCGCGCCGGCTCATCGAGTGCTTCAGCTTGTGGGCCTTCAGGAAGGAGGTCCAGGCCATGCTGGTGAACTGGGAGCCCTGGTCTGAGTGGATCAACACCTTGTTATCCGGCCTCCTGCGCCAGACGGCTATCAGCAAGGCCTGCAGGACCATTTCCGTCGTCTGACGGCTCTGAAGCGACCAGCCGACGACGCGGCGGGAGTAGAGATCGATGACGACCGCCAGATAGGCGAAGCCTTCCAGTGTTCTGATATAGGTGATGTCCGTCACCCAGACAGTATCGGGTGTAGCGACGTCGAACTGCCGATCCAGTGTGTTGTCAACGACAATAGAGGGCTTGCCGCCATGGCTGCCGGGCCTTCCTGATGAGTGCGGTCTGGCGGGCGTCTTGCCTTGCCCGTCCTGCGGCTGATCCCGTAACGCCGGCACAACGCCGACATGTTGGCTCCAAGCCGCCCGGCCAAACACACAAACTCCTCGCGTTGTGCCATCACTGACAGCTCCGTAAACGGCATGCCCACCTCCTCTGGCGTCACACCGAAACTGTCAGCCATGTCTCCGAACGAATGTCACCTATCTATCCGGTCCATACAGCAGATCAGGGGGCACCCCCAGGTCTCATGTCCCGCCCCCATAACCTGGATTGACATTCTGGACCTGTGCCGGATTGCGAGATTCAGACCTCTGCAAGAGTTCAACCTGGCGACGAACCCATCGCGCCACCTCATGGCTCGGCAGCAGGCCTTCTTGGTTGGCAACATAAGGAAGACCGTCCAACACCTCGGCATAGGGTCCAAAACCGTAAACTCTATAGGGAATGACCAAGGCCGGGCTGCCGTGCTCTGCGGCCTGTTCAACGAACGCGCGAATGCGCTGTTCCGATGCGACGCGTTTTTCCGCCCAGTCCTCACGCAAAGTCTGCACCTCGACGTGCCGGAAGGGCAGCGCTCGCCGTACGGAATCGGCCCGTGCATCGATATTGCTCAGCCACCGCTGATTTTCGGCATCGTCTGCAGGACCATGGGCGAGGATCAGGATACTTTCCTGTTGCGGGTCTGTGCTGAGTTGTCTCGCGCGCTCAACAAGCACACGTCCCATCTCCGGCGCTTCCGACAATCCTTCCTCACTCAATGCGAAAGAAGAAATTGTGTCAATCTGCCAGAAAGCCATGGCATGACCACCATGATGGGCGGCGGCAGCCTCATCCATCATCCGCATGGGTGCCCCCAGGCTGATCCCAAGGATTTGCTCGGTTCGCTCAAACCAGCTGTCACCACTGATGAACAGTCTGACCACACCAATCTGGCGAACGCCTTGAGCCTCCAACCGATGCACTGCGTCCTGGATGCTGCCGGCATCTGCCATGCCAAAGGCAATCTCAACGATGTAGTCATCGCGTATCTCATCAGCCATGGCTTCAATCGCGCTGTTCCAGTCTGCCTCCCCGCCATGTGCCATGATCAAAACGCCGTAGCTGGCGGCATTGCCAACCTCTTGACGGTTTGACGAAGAGGCACATCCCCCCAGTAAAAACAATGCAGTAAACAGAGATATATAAGCTCTCAGCATGTGGATTCTCCCTCGTATCAGGGGAGCGACCAGACAGGCTGCACTCCCCCAAAGGCAATCTTTCTGACGTATCAATAATGCGAATGATTCTTACTTGCAAACTGTTTTATGGGGTGCGATATAGCGCCAATTGCAAATCATTCTCAATGAGGGGGCGTTCATGAGACGTTTATTACTCAGCAGCATTTCCATCCTGACACTCACCAGTTCGGGCCTTGCTCAAGCACACGAGGTCGTTCCGGCGGACGAGGTCGACATCATCGTCGTCGAGGCAACGCGCACACAGATCGATAGCTTTGATTATCCCGGGATGACATCCGTGATTAGCCAGGACACGCTCGATCTCCTACGCCCATCTGATCTCGACGATCTGCTGAGCGCCTTGCCTGGGCTAGAGATCTCCGGCGGTCCTCGGCGGACCGGTCAGACCATCTCGCTGCGCGGCCAGGGTCGAGAGAACACCACTCTGCTTCTGGACGGAGCGCGGCAAAACTTTTCCTCTGCCCATGACGGCGCCATCTTCGTCGATCCCTCCCTGATCGTGAGCGTGGAATCCGTCCGTGGCCCGGCATCCTCACTCTACGGATCGGGCGCATCCGGCGGTGTGATTGCTCTGAGAACCGCAAACGCTCTCGATCTGCTTTCCGAACACGAAACTCACGGATTTCGTCTCGGTCTGGGCCTGCGCACCGTTGATGGCGAGCAGCGTTCCTCCGGAAGCGTTTACGGGTTGGCCGACAATCTCGACCTGCTCGTTTCGGTTTCGCGCCGGCAGTCCGGTGACATCGCCTTGGGATCGGGTGATGAGCTTCCAGCCAGCGACGAAGCCGTGTCCGGCCTGTTCAAGCTGGGAATTTCGTTATCCGAAGGCGTACGCGCCGAACTTGGCTGGCAGATATTTGACGGCAGGGCCATCGAGCCGAATAATGGCCAGGGCTTGGCAGAGCCCAGCGCATCCAACGCGCTGGAAACGAAGGATATCACCAACAATAATCTGACTTTTTCGTTCAATGCTTCGCCTGCCAACGCGGAATGGCTCGACCTCGACCTGACAATCTATCGCAATCAATCAAACGTTGATGAGGAAGAGATCACCGCCCGGCGCACCCTGCGCCGCGACCTGGAAACTATCGGGATCCGGGCCGACCAGCGTTTTGCCTTCGCTCTCGGCGCCTATGATGCGGGACTGACACTCGGCGGTGAATATTACCAAGACCAGCAAGACGGGCACGACAGCACGTCTGTGGACACAATTCGCGGCGGCGCTCCGGATGCATCCACCCGCTTTGCGGCCAGCTATGTTCAGCTCGAACTGGAGGGCCCGGCCCCGCTCGGATTGCCCGGTCACGTCACCCTGTTGCCCAGTGTGCGCCTCGATGATTTTGAAAGCCGCTCCGCCCTCGCTCCGACCTCTGCCGACAGCAAGATATCGCGCCGGTTCGGACTAAGCTATGCCGCGACGCGCAATCTCACCGTATTCACAAGCTGGGGTGAAGCCTTCCGGGCGCCTTCGATCAACGAGCTCTATCTCGACGGAACCCATTTTTCCTTCCCGCACATCATTTTGGGCGCTCCGGTATTCATCAGCAATGAGTTCATTGCCAATCCCGATTTGCGCCCGGAAGAAACTGAAACCTGGGAGATCGGCTTTGGTCTCGACCTGCAGAGCCTGCTCGCAAACAGCGACTCGCTGCGCATCAAGGCTTCGTGGTTCGAGACCGACGCGGAGAACCTTATCGACATCGCCGTCGATTTTGCCTTCGACGCCAGCTGCTTTTCTCCGCCTTTCTTGCCCTGTACCGCCGGCACGACGCAGAGCAGAAATGTCGGTCAGGCCAAACTCTCGGGCTATGAGGTCGATCTGACTTATGAGAATGGCCCGTTTTCCCTGACGGCGGCCCTGTCGGAAATCGATGGCGAAGATGTTGCCACGGGCAACCCCCTGGGCACCCTTACGCCGGCTCGTCTCTTGCTCGATGGCCGGTGGCTATTTGAACCCCAACGTCTGACTTTGGGTACCCGAGTTGAGATCGCCGATGCGTTCAACAAAACGACCGATCCGGCCAACCAGCGTGACGGCTATGCCGTGGTCGGTCTATATGCGAGATGGCGTCCAGTGGTCGAGCAGGGCCTCAGCATCAATGCTGGTATCGCGAACGTGTTCGATGAAGATTATGCTCGCGTTTTTGCGGGTGTGAGCGAGCCAGGACGTTCATTTCGTCTCGATTTGACCTGGTCGAGTAGTTTTTGATTTTCTACGTGTGGACGCAATCGGACCAGCATCGAGCTGTGGGGAGCTTGATGTGAACTCTCATGAGGTTGTTCATTCGGGCTGAAGCCTTGAGTCTGGTTGTTGCGCGACATCCAGAGGAAAGGAGCGTGCCGAATGAACAACCATAAAATGCCAGAGCTACACCGTCCAATTTCCGTGACCTGAGTGGCCTCAGCATCTCGCCCGGCGACAATTCGCTCAAAGTTCGTCCGATCAGGCCGGGCCCGTGACGCTCGAGGATAGCTTGTGCCATGTGGCTCCTAATCAGATCAACACCGGAGCGCTGGTTCAATGCCGAAAAGACATCAAAATGGATGCTGTCGGTGTAGACCCAACGCGCAGGATGTCGAGCAGCCAGCCTCTCCATAACGATCAAAACTGCTATTATCAGCTGACATGATCAAGAAGGTGCCGCGGCACTGTAGGAGCACGAACTGGCCGCCGCCGAGGGCGCCAGATCGGCCACAGCGAATCAAGTAGCGACTTCACACAGGTTTGGCGCAAGCGCGTCGCAAACGGTCGGTGTAATGAGAAAGTCACAGGCCCTTTCAGCGTCTGCGGCCGCGCGAAAGATGATGCCGGGGTCTTTCAGGAGGCGAATCCAGGCGGCGATATAACTCGCGTGGTCATCGATTTGCTTGCCGAGGATCCCGAAGCTGGCACCCATGAAAGCCGCAGCGAGTTCGGCGACGAGTTCTTCATAGGCGTAACGCTGTTTGTCGATTGCGTGAATGATGCCGTCGCGCGCGAGACGCTGGCCAGCGCCGGACCAATGGGCCAGCTCATGGCATGCCGTCGCCAAATGATCCTGCGGGGAATGAAAGGCCCCGATGGCGGGCCAGCGAACCACGTCGCGCGCTGGTATGTAGCAAGGTTGCGGCCCCTCTTCATAGTGCGGTTGGTGGAATGACATCAACGCGTCATAGGCTGACAGCGCATCGTGTTGACGCGGAGCGCCGTCGGCGGCGCGCGCGGGATAGAAATGATCAGGCAGGCCCTCGATCTGTTCGGCATTGAAGACATGATATGTGCGCGAGAAGCCGCGGCGTGCCGGTGAGCTCTCCACCTCGTGTTCGTCATCGCTTGGGCCGAGCGGTTTGTAGACAATCACCGGCGTGCCCTTGGCGCCCTTGCAAATCCGGGCCTCAAGGGCACCTGCCTGGCGGAACGTCATCCAGTAGGGACTTTGAAATTCAAATTGGGTGGCGGCCATCCAGAGCATCAAGACATTGATGCCGCGATAGGCGCCGCCGTTATATCGCAGAGGTCGGCCGACATAGCCTTGACCATCCCAGCCGGCCGACCACGGCTTTACGCCAGTCTCCAGGGCTTTGACGATGCGGGCGGTTACACTCTCTCGCAGGGCTTCGATTTTCATGAGGACCTCTCCTGGGCGTGGGTGACACGTCCGATCCCCTCCTTTCCTCCCCCACCGGGGCGCCTTGAGTTGGTGAACAGCTGGATGGACCCGAGAAGCCTCTACGAACACGCAAGATGATCCATGGACCATATTAACTTGCTCCCGCAGGCGACCGGCCGCGAGGTTCAATCACTTGACGACGCGATTTCAGCCGGCGGGGTCGCCATCATGAGTTCGGGCGTAACCTTCCCGGTCCACGCACGAGACAATTGATACACAAATTTCTTGAAACTTCCATTTTTTGCAAGTATTGGTAATTTTATGGACACCCTTACCAATCTGATTGCCGCAGCTGGATATGCAGATCGCGTTTTCACCGAGCGGCAACTCGCCGAGCTGATTGGCGGCGGCGACCCACGCCGCTACGGGCTTGTAAATCGTGCGCTGAAGGACGGATCTCTAGTTCGGGTAAAGCGCGGCCTCTATCTGCTAAGCCCGTCCCATTCCAGCGGCAACGTCCATCCCTTCGCCATCGCCCAGGCCTTGATGGCCGGCAGTTATATTTCATTTGAAACCGCGCTCTCCTTTCATGGCTGGATACCCGAAACGGTCTTTGCGACGGCAAGCGTAACGCCCGGCCGTAAGACGTTGGAGCGAGATCATGACCAGCTCGGTCGTTTCACCTTCCATCCCCTTGCCCTAACGCAGTACCGGCGTCTCTCAGGCGTCGCCCGGGTCGAGCTCGGCCAGCGCACTGCACTTGTCGCCCAGCCCCTGCGCGCTCTGATGGATCTCGTCGCGCTCAGAAAGCAATGCTGGTCCGGCCTTGAATGGATCGAGCAAGGCCTGCGAATTGATGAGGTTCATCTAATGGCGTTGCGCCGCAAAGACTTTGCGGCGCTTGCGGGCGTCTACAAGCACAAGGCTGCAACCCAATATCTTGAAAGCTTCGAGGGCGCCGTCTTCGACCTGAAATCGGCGGCCAGAACCGGCGCGCGGCAACGCGCAGTAGGCACCACATGATCGATCTCATCCAGGAAAAGCTTGAACAATATGCCCCCAGAAATGCCCTTGAGGAAGAAAACGCGACCAAGGAAATTCTGCAGGAGATCGCGCTCTACGCGCTCTGGCGTGCGGATTTCTTCGATATCGCGCTTTTTCAGGGCGGCACGAGCCTGCGCATCCTTCATGGATTGCCCCGCTTTTCTGAAGACCTCGACTTTATGCTGCGAGCACCAGATCCGGGATTTGAGTGGGCGCGATATCTGGACGTCCTCCTGCAGACTTTCGCGGAATTTGGTCTGCAGTCCGAGGCGTTGCCCAGGGGCAAGATGGACAAGCGTATCCGTCAGGCTTTAATCAAGGACAATTCCGTCGCGAGCCAACTCGATCTCGCGTTTGCGGACCGCCATCCGAACAGAAAAATCAAGATCAAGCTGGAAATCGATGTCGCCCCGCCGCAGCATTCTGGCGAGGAGCTGAGCTTCCTGGACTTCCCCCTCGACCATGAAGTGCGCCATCAGGACCTCGCATCGAATTTCGCGTTGAAAATCCACGCCCTGCTTTGTCGCGGCTTTCTCAAGGGCCGCGATTGGTATGATTTCTCCTGGTACGTCGCAAAAGGCGTGTTCCCAAACCTTCCCCACTTGCAGGCGGCGCTCGGGCAATTCGGTCCCTGGGCTGACAATGTGGACCTTCAGGTCGATGCGGCCTGGCTCGAACGCGAACTGGAAGTCGCGATCCACGCCGTCGACTGGCGAGCGGCCGCAGACGATGTCCGCAGGTTCCTGCGTCCCGTTGAAGCCAGGTCCGTGGACCTATGGGCAGAACCATTCTTTCGCAAAAAGCTCGAAAAATTGATCGCAAGCGGTACTTGAAGTCTAATTCGAACAGAGCCGGGCCCATCACGACCGCTCGGATTGTGGGGGCCCTCCAGTGGGTGGTCCGCTCCCATTATTTGAACCGCCTGCTCTTGGTGTGTTCCGGCTGGTAGACCGGCGCTTGCGCAGCCGAGGCAACAAGGACGCCTTTCCCCCTTGTTGGAACACCTCGGATCAAACGCTCAAAGCGGCGATGGTGTCCTTGCTGATTGGCAACACAATACGCTCATCAGGAACGGCCAATGCCTTGTTGGTTTCCGGACAGTCTATCGACTTGATGATGTGACGGATCGTGTTCAGCCGCGCTTGGCGTTTGTCGTCGGTACGTACGACATACCATGGCGTGTGCTTGCAATCCGTCCGGCGCAGCATTTCATTGCGGGCGGCCGAATAGGCATCCCATTTTTCCAACGCGACCGCGTCAATCGGGCTTTTCTTCCATTGTTTCAGCGGATCCTGGTCGCGATCGGCCAGTCGGCGTTCCTGCTCAGACCGGCTGATATCCAGATAGTATTTCAGAATTTGAATGCCATCGCGGACCAGCATTCCTTCAAACGCCCCGACATTGTCAAAAAACACCTCGACCTCATCATCACTGGCAAAGCCCATGACTTTCTCGACGCCTGCCCGATTGTACCAAGAGCGATTGAACAGCGCGAATTCACCGTCCGCTGGAAGGTGCGGCGCGTAACGTTGGAAGTACCAGCTGCGCATCTCACGGTCAGATGGTTTTCCAAGAGCGACAACGCGTGTCTCGCGCGGGCTGAGATGTTCAGCGATACGTTTAATGACACCATCCTTGCCGGCAGCGTCGCGCCCCTCGAGGATGACCAGAATGCGATGCCCATGCGTGATTGCGCGGCGTTGAATCTTGACCAATTCGACCTGAAGTGCGCGCAAGTCGCGTTTGTAGGCCTTCTTGGACAGGACCTCATTGTCGTGGTCACCCTTGGGCATTTGCGTGAGCCTCATAATCAATAATCGACGACACGCGTCGGTTGGCGCGACGCTCGGGTTCGGGCGAGTATAGATAGTCGCGCGTCAATGGGACGGCGTCCTGTCGTTTGGCGAGTTGAAGCTGGAATACATTGTGTACCCCATGACGAAATGAGAGCGCGCTGCAGACGAGATAAAAGTCCCACATGCGCACGAATTGGGCGTCATAGAGCGCCTCGGCCTCATCGGCTCGTGCCAGGAAACGGTTGCGCCAGGCCTTGAGCGTTTCTGCATAATGAAGGCGCAGGATTTCGACATCCAGCACCATCAGCCCCGCCTTCTCGACGGCAGGCAGGATTTCGGAAAGCGCTGGAATATAGGCGCCCGGAAAGATGTGCCGCGCGATCCAGGGGTTGGTGATTGCCGGCCCTGAGGTGCGCCCGATCGTGTGAATGAGCGCTGTGCCATTTTCGCTGAGGCGCGCGGCGATCTGATCAAAGAATTTCCGATAATGCGGCACACCGACATGTTCAAACATACCCACCGAGACGATCCGGTCGTATTCGCGCGTCAGATTTCGATAGTCCTGAAATTCAAAATCCACCCGGTCGCCGAGACCCAGATCCTCGGCACGCTCGCGGGCCAGGCAAAGCTGCTCGCGAGACAGGGTCACCCCATGGACGTTGACCGCTTCGCAGCCTGCCAGATGCAACGCAAGTCCGCCCCAGCCACAGCCGATATCAAGGACATTATCGCCCGGTCTCAGGCAGAGTTTTCTGGCGATATGGTCCTTCTTGAAACGTTGAGCGTCGGCAAGCGAATCCTGGGCATCATGAAAATAGGCACAGGAATACTGCATGTCTTCATCGAGGAAGAGACGATAGAGCTCGTTGCCGATATCATAGTGGTGCGCGACGTTACGCGCCGACCGAGCCTGCGGATTGAACTGCGCGAGGGCCCGAAACGTCTTCCTGAGGAACGCCGGCAACGCCCCACCAGAGGTGCCATCAGCCAGCAGATTGCGCCAAAGCAGATCGAGCAGCTCGTAAAGATCGCCCGCCTCAAGGATCAAGCCGCCTTGCATATAGGCTTCGCCGAGCTCCAGCTCCGGATCGAGCAGGATCCGGCGCAGCCAGGCATCAGTGGTAACCGCGATACGGATCTGATTCTGACCCAGCGTTCCAAACCTCGTTGTTTCTCCGTTTGGGAATGTGACCTCAAATTGCCCGTGACGGATCGACCGGCGCAGCCGGCTCTTGGCGATTTCACTCCAGATGCTCATCCTCTGGCCCTCCTCTGCTTAGGGCGCACCGTCGCGCTCTGTTCGCATAACCTGATACGGATATGACGGCTGACCCCCTCAAACATTACAGGGGTCACCGCGAAATGACGGGCTGAACCCGCCAGATTGATGAGGGGTTTTGAGGGGGGAGCCGATCAGCGGCGTAATAATGATCAAGACCAAACATCAGCCTGGCCATCAGAGAGAATATGACCTTGAACCAATCCCGTTCGGAGCGCCGCAGACGTGTCCTCGAGACCACCTTGATCGAGTCGCACCAGGACATATTCCGGTTTCTGGTGCGCAAACTGCGCAACGAGGCCGATGCGAAGGATGTGATCCAGGAGTTCTACGTCAAAGCGCTGACACGGTTCGACGATCTGAAAGACGAAGACCGGTTGAGGGGTTGGCTCTCGCAGATCCTGCGATCAACAATCGCAGATTTCTTCCGAGCGCGGGCCCGCACACGCAAGGCGCTCGGAACCTATGCCACCGAAGCGGCGCTCGAGTTCGATGACGCCGAATTGGACGCAGCCATCTGTGCCTGCCTCTACAAAATGCTCCCGACGCTCAACCGGGATTATGCAGACTTGATCTGGCGGGTTGATTTGCTCGGTGAGGATCGGTCAGCGATCGCGGACGATCTCGGCCTGACCGACAATGGGTTACGCGTGAAATTACATCGGGCTCGCCGCGCCATGCGCGATCGGCTGGAGCAAACCTGCCTGACCTGCGTGGAGCATGGCTATTTTCGCTGCGCCTGTCCCGGCGCAGAAGGCTTAAGAAAACATGGCCCCGTCAAGCGCCCTGCGGGCAGAGCGGGACCAGACCGCGCGAGACCGGTCGAGCCCTGAATCCGGTCGTTCGACAGGCTCGATGTAACGTGATGACGCTTTGTGCGTCCTTATTCAGGAGCGCCCAGTGGAGTTCGCCAGGCAAACTTCGCCTCGCAATCGCTCGATCCTTTCGAAGCGACCTTGCTGGCCCGCTCTGCGAGACTGCCGGGGCCGGACCCCAATGAGCCTGCCCGAAGAAACATGCGGCGCCCGATCCGATTTGAACCGGAGCGTTACAATACCACGACCAGTGCCCGAACCGATCTCCGATAGACGCGCCCTCTCCCCGATAAACCCCTCAATCAGGACAATGCCATCATGCCAGACGATCTCACTGCCGAGCTCCAGAAACGTAGCAAACCCAAGAAGGCTGGTAAGGCAAAGCAGCGGCCGGCGGCACGCCGTTCGCAAACCAAACGGCCTGAGACGTCCCCCTCTCCGTCGCCCTCGTCCGCACCGATCTGGCCAACACCGCAAGAAATGACGGCCTATGGCATCGATGTGATGCAGCGGCAGGTCCTCTTCTTCGACACGCTGCGCCAACGCGCCAATGCGATGCTCGCCCATGAGGCCGAGGGCATGCCGCCGGTCCTGAAATTCAAGTACGAGCTTTTGGCGGACGCAGCGACATTCCAGCCGGCGAGCAATTATCAGCTGCTCAAAATTCTCGAGGTCGGCGAGATCTGCCTCGATGATTGTCTCGACCCTGACAAGCCGCCGGTGATCATTATCGATCCGCGGGCGGGTCACGGACCGGGGATCGGCGGGTTCAAAACCGAATCAGAGGTCGGGATCGCGCTGCATGAGGGCTATCCGGTCTATTTCGTTGTGTTCACACCAGACCCGGTGCCCGGCCAGACACTCGCCGACGTGCTGGCGGGTCTGCGTCATTTCGTCGAGATCGTTTCGGACCGGCACGATGGCCGGGCGCCGGTCCTCTATGGCAATTGTCAGGGCGGCTGGGCGGCCGCGCTTCTGGCGGCCGATTGCGAGGGCTTGACGGGGCCCGTCGTGATGAACGGATCACCGCTTTCCTATTGGGCGGGCGAGCCCGGTGCCAATCCCATGCGGCTGGCGGCAGGCTTTGTTGGCGGGGTCTGGGTCAACCACCTGCTCTCCGACCTTGGAAATGGCTTGTTCGACGGCGCGTGGCTGGTCCAGAACTTCGAAAACCTCAAACCGGAGGGCGCGATTTTTCGCAAATATGCCGACCTGTTCGAGAACGTCGATACGGATTCCGACCGCTTTCTGGAGTTCGAGCGCTGGTGGGGCGGTTTTCACCGGCTCAGCCGCGAGGAAATCATCGCGATTGTCGAAAACCTGTTTATCGGAAACCGGCTTGAACAAGGCCTGGTGAAACTCGGACCCGATTGCGAAATCGACCTCAAACATATCCGCAATCCGCTGGTCATTTTCGCGTCCTATGGCGACAATATCACGCCACCACACCAGGCGCTGGGATGGATACCGGCGGTCTACAAGACGACCGAGGAGCTCATCGACGCCGACCAGCGCATCGTCTACCTGATCAACCAGCATGCCGGTCATCTCGGGATCTTCGTCTCCGCGAGCGTCGCCCGGCTTGAACACCGCGCAATCCTGGAGAGCCTCGGCAAGATCGAGGCCCTGGAACCGGGCCTCTATGAGATGAAGATCGACAATCCCACCGGCGATCCCGACTGCGCGCACGACCAATACACTGTCCGGTTCGAACCGCGCCAGGTCGAGGATCTTGTCTTCGAGACCCAGCCCGAAGCATTCGAAAGGGTGGAACAGGTTTCAACACAGATGGAGGCGGTCTATTCGACCTTCGTCAGTCCGTCGGTGCGCGCCTGGTCCACCCCCCTTACGGCCGAGGTGCTGAAATGGTCCCATCCGATGCGGATGAGCCGCTATATGTTCTCGGAGATGTTCAACCCCGCCATGGCCATGACCGCCGCGCTGGCACCGATGGTGCGTGACGGTCGCGAAGCGGTCGGCGACGAGAACCCGCTGCGCAGAGCCGAAAAGACGGGCGTTGACAGGGTCGAGAGCGGCCTCTCCCGCCTGCGCGTATCGCGCGACGCCGCAACGGAGCAGGCGTTCAGCTGGCTCTATGACTGGCCCAGCCTGGCGCGCTCGTCCCAAGGAGGGGCGGACAAGAAATGAATGCACGCGATAGCTCTGACCTCGGCCCGCACAGCGTTTTAACCATCAATGGCGGCTCATCCAGCCTCAAGGTGGCGCTGTATCGGATCCGTGAAGAGGCGGTCAACATCATGGCCGGCGCGGTGACCGGGATCGGAGCCGCGCAGGGGCATATGGCGGCGCGCACCGCCCATGGCGAAGCGCTCTGGGAGGACCGCACTGTCTACGCCAATCACCTCGTGGCGCTGGAAGCCTTCTTCGAGGCGATGGCAAAGCATGTCGATTTCGCCAGTATATCCGCGGTCGGGCATCGCGTCGTACATGGCGGTCCGCATTTTATACGACCGCAAAGCCTGACCGCCGCGGTCGAGGCGGATCTGCGCAAACTGATCCCGCTGGCACCGCTACATATGCCCGCCAATCTTGATGGCATTACCGCGGCGCGCCATCGGCTGCCCACAGCGTTGCAGTATGCATGTTTCGATACGAGTTTTCATGCCGACATGCCGGCCGTCGCCCAACGCACCGGGGTGGCACCCGAGATGGAGGGTGAATTCATCCGGCGCTACGGCTTTCACGGCCTGTCATATGCGTTCGTCGTCGATGATCTCGCGGCCCGCGCGGGCCAGGCCGCCGCCAGGCAGCGGCTGTTGATCGCTCACCTCGGTGCCGGTGCGAGCATGGCGGCAATCCGGAATGGTAAAACCGTCGACACGAGCATGGGGTTTTCAGCACTGGCCGGTCTGCCCATGGCAACTCGCAGTGGCGATATCGATCCCGGTCTGCTGCTCTATTTGATCCTGGAAAAAAATTGGGATCCAACGCGGCTGCAGCACGAACTCTACCACGAGGCTGGCCTGCTCGGCCTGTCAGGCTTGAGCGGTGATGTCGAAACCCTGCTTGAAGCGAGGGATAGTCTGCGCGCCATCGAGGCGCTTGATCAGTTCACCTATCAGGCCCGCAAACAGGCCGGCGCCCTGATCGCCGCCATGGGCGGTGTGGACCGTATCATCTTCACCGGCGGTGTTGGTGAACACGCCCCCTCGATCCGAGCCGCCATATGCGAGCCGCTGAGCGATCTGCTCGGGATCGATTTTGACAGTGACGCCAATAACCGGGGCGCCAGCCGCATATCAAAGCCGGCGAGCACCGTGATTGTCGAAACCGTTCACACGGACGAAGCCTTGATGATCGCGCGCGCGGGGCGCACGATACTTGAAAATGCCGCCACTCAAATACCGGGGCGGCCCTCATGACATCTCATCGTGATTTTTCTACCCTGGAATCTGCTGCCGATCCGGGCCCGCCTTTGACGCTGGCTGTGGTCTGCGCCGCCCAGAAGGAGGTCCTGCTCGCCGTCGACGCGGCCTGCAAACGCGGTTGGTGCAACGCGATCCTGATCGGCGATCCGGTCGAGATCGAGGCAGAGGCGAAAGCCGCCGGGCTGACGCTGGACCGAGATCAAATCCTGCCGGCGAAGAGTGAGGAGGACGCGGCCCGATGCGCCGCCGGTCTGCTCAAGGACGGCAGCGCGCAAATCGCCATGAAGGGGCTGATCCACACGAATGTCCTGCTGAAGGCGTTGCTCGACGCCAAAGCGGGATTGCGCCAGCCAGGCGTACGGGTCAGCCATGTATTCTTGGCCGATATTCCAGCCTATCCAAAACTCCTCGCCATCTCCGACGCCGCGGTCAACATCGCGCCGGACCTTGGCGCCAAGGCCGCGATCCTGCAGAACGCCATCGATTTCATGATATCGATCGGGATCCGCCGGCCCAAGGTCGCTGTCCTGTCGGCGGTCGAGACCGTCAATCCGCTGATTGCGTCCAGTCTCGACGCGGCCGCGCTCTCGATCATGGCCCGGCGCGGCCAGATACACGGCGGGATCGTTGATGGGCCGCTCGCATTTGACAATGCGATTTCACTAAAGGCAGCCGGCATTAAAGGCATAGTGTCGTCCGTGTCCGGAGATGCCGACATTCTGCTCGTCCCCGATCTCGTCTCCGGCAATATCCTAGCCAAAAATCTCGAATACCTGGCCGATGCGACCATCGCTGGCCTGGTATTAGGGTTGATCGCGCCGGTCGTCCTGCCATCGCGGGCCGATCCGGTCGATGCGCGGCTGGCAGGTCTTGCCCTCGCGCGGCTGAGTATCACCGCGAAGGCCCGCAAGCAGCCCGGCAAAGGCGCGACCTCAGTCAGGCCATCGCAGCCATCACGCAGTTCACCGCAGCCGGAGGCCCTCTGCTGCCCGCCGGACGCCGGTAAACCCGCTCCCCCCAACCCATCCACCGGAGACAGCCATGTCGAGATTTGATGCTGTTATCTGTGCGCCCGTACGCACCGCCATCGGCACATTCGGCGGCAGTTTGAAAGATATCCCCGCACCCGATCTGGGCGCCATCGCGATCAGGGCTTCGCTGGAACGTGCGGGGCTGGCGGGCGAGGCGATCGACACGGTGGTGATGGGCCAGGTTCTGCAAGCGGGTGCGGGGATGAATCCGGCACGCCAGGCAGCGATCGGCGCGGGCCTGCCGGTAGGCGTGCCGGCGATGACGGTGAACCGGGTCTGCGGCTCCGGTGCCCAGGCGGTCATTACCGCCGCCCAGGAGATCATGCTGGAAAATGCCAATTGTGTGGTCGCCGGTGGCATGGAGAATATGGATCAGGCCCCGTTCCTGCTCGGCAAGGCGCGCTACGGCTATCGGCTGGGCAACGGATCGCTCATCGATAGCCTGCTTCGCGATGGTCTCAACGATGCATTTTCCGGTGAGCATTCCGGCTGGCATACAGAAGATCTCGTCAAACAGAGCCGCATTAGCCGCGCGGCTCAGGATTCGTGGGCGCTTCGCTCACAAACCCGGTTCTCCGAAGCCCAGGCCGCAGGCCTGTTCGATGCCGAGATCACGCCGGTCGAATTGAAAACACGCGCAGGATCCAGCCTGTTCGACAAGGACGAACACAATCGACCGGACACCAGCCTGGAAAGTCTCGACCGTCTCAAACCCGCCTTCCGCAAGGACGGGACCATCACCGCGGGAAATGCGCCCGGTTTGAACGCCGGCGCAGCGGCCATGATCATTGCCGATCATGCCTGGGCCGACGCCAACGGCCTGCAGCCAGCCGTGCGGATCGCAGGCATGGGCGTCGGTGCCGTCGAGCCCGGCTTGTTCGGTCTTGGTCCCGTGCCGGCTGTCAGACAAGCGCTGGCGCGTGCGGCCTGGCCGCTGGGTTCGGTGGAACGCGTCGAGATCAACGAAGCCTTTGCCGCAATCGCCGTCGCCCTCGTCAACGAACTCGGCTTCAGCGAGGACATCGTCAATGTCGAGGGCGGCGCCATCGCGCACGGCCATCCCATCGGCGCGACAGGCGCGGTTCTGATCGTGCGACTAATCCACGCCATGCAGCGTGAAAGACTGTCGCGTGGCCTGGTCACCCTGTGCATCGGCGGTGGTCAGGGCATTGCCTTAGCGCTGGAGCGGGTTTCGCCCTGATCATGGCATTCACTCCGGTCGATCATGGCCCGGGCGGTCAAACCCACCCGATGCGTCTGCGAGGGGTGATGCCTTGGCCTGCGTATCAATCATCAGGGAGTTGGTCGTGAACACACCGGAAAGCGATCTCGGCGGGAAAACCGCGCTGATAGTTGGCATCGCGAACGAACATAGCCTTGCCTGGGCTGCAGCCGAGTGTTTTCACCGTGCTGGCGCGCGCCTGGCGATCACGTATTTGAATGACAAGGCGCGAACCCATGTCGAGCCCCTGGCCGAAAGGGTAGGCGCTGAACTCCTTCTGGAATGTGATGTCACCCAGGCAGGAGGATTGGAGGCCGTCTTCGAGGCTGTAAAAGCGAAATGGGGCAAGCTTGACCTTGCCTTTCACGCCATCGCCAGCGCGCCACTATCCGATCTCCAGGGCCGGTTGACCGATTGTTCCGCGCAAGGTTTCGCCTCGGCCATGACCGTTTCCTGTCACTCGCTGCTGCGGATGGCGCGACTCGCAGAGCCGCTAATGCACAAGGGCGGATCGTTGACGACGCTCAGCTTTTACGGCGCCGAAAAGGTTGTCGATCACTACAATCTCATGGGCCCGGTCAAGGCAGCGCTGGAAAGCGCAGTGCGCTACCTGGCTCATGAACTCGGCCCGGCCAATATCCGCGTCAACGCGATCTCCGCCGGACCGGTTGCGACCCGGGCCGCTTCGGGCCTCATCCATTTCGAGGAATTACTCACGGAAGCCGCCAACAAGTCTCCACTCAGACGCACCGTGGACGCCAGCGAAGTTGGCAAAGCAGCACTGTTTCTCGCTAGCGATCTGGCGAGCGGTGTGACAGGCGAGATTTTGCATGTTGATGCCGGTTTTCATGTCAATGCCATGGTTTTCCATTGAGGAGCGCGGCGAAGATGATGGTTGATTTCCCGGAGGGCAATCAGGCGGTGACCCCGACTAGTGCCGCCAAGGCCCAGGCTCAGCCCCAATGGGCCGATCTCGTTTGCACAGACCGGCCCCGACAGCGCTTCAAAATGAGCGTGCCGCGCTGCGCCGATCCCCAATTTCCCAGGGCCGGCCGGCCCGGGCAGCACAAACAACGCCGCGTCCCGCCAAACGCGCCCTAACCGATAGAGACCCCGATCATGGACCATTCCGAGCACACCCATCACCACGCCGCCGCCCCGGCGAAGGGCGATAAACCGCAAGCGAGCTCCGACCCGCATGGCGGCCACAATCATGAGGGCATGATCGCCGATTATCGTCAGCGCTTCTGGGTCGTACTGATTGCCACCGTGCCGATTTTGGCTCTGGCGCCCATGATCCAGCGCTGGCTGGGGCTGTCCGACACCTTGCGGTTCGCCGGCGATAGCTATGTGCTCGCGGCACTCTCCAGCCTGGTCTTTTTCTATGGTGGCTGGCCGTTTCTGAAGGGCTTCTGGCGCGAAATCACAACCCGGGACGTCGGGATGATGACGCTGATTTCGGTCGCGATCACTGCGGCCTACGCCTACTCGATCGGAATGGTTGTGATCGGCAGCGAGGAGACCTTCTTCTGGGAGCTCGCGACCCTGATCGCCGTCATGCTGCTGGGCCACTGGATTGAAATGAAATCCGTGCTGGGCGCGGGCCGGGCGCTTGAAAAGCTGGCCAGCCTGATGCCGGATGAGGCGCACTTGCTGGCCGACGATGGCTCGGTGAGCGATGTGTCGGTCTCCACCCTGCTGGGCGGCGAACACCTGCTCATCAAACCTGGTGAAAAAGTGCCCGCTGATGGCATCGTCATCAAGGGCGAATCCTCGCTCAACGAGTCCATGTTGACCGGAGAATCCAAGCCGATATCCAAAACCGTGGACTCAATCGTCATTGGCGGATCCATCAATGGCGAGGGCTCGCTCACCATCCGTGTCGACAAGACCGGTGACGAGACCTTCCTGTCGAGCATCATCAAGCTGGTCCAAGAAGCCCAGGCCAGCAAATCCAGGACCCAGGATCTTGCCAATACGGCGGCGCGATGGTTGACCGTAATTGCGCTTGGTGGCGGACTGGTGACCGTCCTGTTCTGGACGCTGTTTACTGGTCAGGGGTTCGGTTTTGCCATGGCGCGCGCTGTGACGGTCCTGGTCATCGCCTGCCCGCACGCGCTTGGACTGGCCGTGCCCCTGGTTGTGGCGCGTTCGACCGCGATCGCGGCCACGAATGGCCTACTCATCCGGGATCGGACCGCGTTTGAGGACGCACGCAAGATCAATGCGATTATTTTCGACAAGACGGGAACCTTGACCAAGGGCGCGTTTGGAATCACCGACACGCTCGTGTTCGATACCGCGTTCAGCGAAGAGGACATTGTCGTCTACGCCGCCTCGATCGAAGCCCACTCCGAGCATCCGATCGCCCAGGGCATCGTCAATGACGCGCCGAATGCGTGGCCGGTCGACAAGTTCAAGGCGATCCCCGGCAAGGGCGCTGAAGGCACAGTCAAGGACCGCAACGTCAAGGTCGTTAGCCCCGGCTATCTGCGCAATCAAGGGGTTGAGATGGACGATCCCCGCTTCGAGACCCTGAGCGCCGAAGGCAAGACCGTCGTGTTCGTGCTGATCGACGACAAGCTCGCCGGCGCGATCGCGCTTGCCGACATCATCCGTGAGGAGTCCGCGCAGGCCATTGCGGCGCTGCAGGCCATGGGCATTCAGTGCATCATGCTGACAGGCGACAATCAACAGGTTGCCGACTGGGTCGGAAAGCAAATCGGACTCGACGAAGTGATCGCCGAAGTCCTGCCGGAAGAGAAGGCCGCCAAGGTCCGCGAGATTCAATCGCGCGGGCTGATCGTGGCGATGACCGGCGACGGGGTGAACGATGCGCCGGCGCTGGCCCAGGCCAATGTCGGGATCGCAATTGGCGCGGGCACCGATGTTGCTATCGAGACGGCCGATATCATCCTGGTCCGCTCAAGCCCGGCAGATGTCGTGGCCATCATCGAACTGGCTCGCGCCACATACAACAAGATGATGCAAAACCTCGTCTGGGCGACCGGATACAACACGTTCGCCATACCGGCTGCTGCGGGCCTGTTCTTCCCTTGGGGCATTATCCTGACACCGGCCTTGGGCGCAGTGTTCATGTCGGCCAGTACCGTCATTTGCGCCGTCAACGCTCAGCTACTGAAACTCGACCGCAAGGGGGTAACGGCATGAACCTGGCTCAACAAGGGCTCCTGGCCCTCCCGGAGCTGCACCTGTTCGCGCTCGCGATCGTCGCTCTGACCTTGCCGGTGATCAGTCAGGAGATGCGCATGCGCTGGTATGATCGCGTGCCGATCAGCCTCCTGGCGGCTGGACGGATCCTCAAGAGCTCCGCGACCCGCCACTCGCGCCGCGACGCTACCAATCTCCATTCCCTGAAGCCATCCACAAAGGAGGCATATTGCCATGCACAATCATTTCGACCATGAGGAGCACCGGCCCCGGGGCGGGCGCTTCTGGTGGCCCGTCCTCGCGTTCGCGGGCGCTCTCGGCCTCCTGCTCATCTTCGAACACCGCGCCCACATCCCGGCAGACCTGTTCCTCCTGGGCGGGTCCCTGCTTCTGTTCGGAGGCATGCACGTCTTCATGCATGGTTCACACGGAGGCGGTCATGGAGGCCATGGCGGGCACCACGGTCAAGATGGACAAGACGCTTCGCAATCCGACGAGCGTGACGAGCCGGGCGCACAGCCATGAGCGAACCCGCGGCCTCCTCCGAATATGGTCTCTGGGTTCTGGTTGTCCTGAACTCGGCCCTATTCATCATATTTGCGTTTAGTTTCGCCAAGCCCTCAAAGGCTCGAGATTGGACCTCGTTTGGCGCATTCAGCGCTTTCGTGATTGCCCTTTTTACCGAGATGTACGGATTTCCGCTCTCGATCTATTTCCTGTCGCCCTGGCTTGCGAGCCAATTCCCAGATGTCAATTGGCTCGCGCATGATTCAGGGCATTTCTGGGAAATGATCTTTGGCTGGAAAGACAATCCGCACTTTGGACCATTCCACATGGTCAGCCTTGCTTTTATTGTCTTCGGTTTCAGCGTTCTGGCATGGAGCTGGCCAATACTGCATGCTGCGCTGCGAGGCGGTAAGCTCGCGAAAACGGGCATTTACGCCCGCCTGCGCCACCCTCAATATGCTGGCTTCGTATTGATCATGTTCGGTTTTTTGCTGCAGTGGCCGACTATTCTCACGCTCGTCATGTTCCCGATTCTGGTGTGGATGTATGTGCGTCTCGCGCTGAAGGAGGAACGTGACGCCGAAACAGAGTTTGGCGATGAATACCGCGCCTACACAGCCGTTACACCGCGGTTTTGGCCGCGCTGGCGCTAACGTCCGGCGTCCCGACAGACGCCTCCCGGAGACCGTAGACCCTAACCGTTCGCTGCAGCCGCATGGACCGAACGGCCCAATTGGTGAGATTTGCCGATATTGGCTAAACCCCGAGGGAGGTGATGTGAGAGACCGGGCGGAGATCACGATCGTCGGAGCGGGGCCGGCAGGCTTGACCTGCGCCATTGGCCTCGCGCTGGCGGGCAAGAAAGTAGTCGTACGCGAATGGCATGGCGATGTTGGCCACCGCTTCCATGATGACTTACAGGGCCTTGAAAACTGGACCGATCCTGTTGATGTGCTCGATGAATTGGCCGCGATCGGTATCGCAGCCCGTTTCGACCATCATGGCGTGAGCGAAGGTGTCGTTTTCGACGGTCAGGCCAAACCCCATCGTGTGCGCGGCAAGCGGCCTTTGTTTTATCTGTTGCGACGGGGCAACGCGATCGGCTCACTGGATCGGGCGCTACTCGATCAAGCGGTCAAGGCAGGCGTGGAGGTTCGGTTCAATGACCGCGTGACCGAGACAGCCGGCGATATGATCCTCGCGGCCGGACCACGCCGCGCCGACATCATTGCGGCCGGCAGAGTTTTCGACACGGACATGGAAGATGGGGCCTGGCTCGCGATTGGATCTGAGCTGGCTCCAAAGGGATACGCCTACCTCCTCACCCACAACGGGCGCGGAACGGTGGCCAGTTGCATGTTCTCCGGCTTTCGCGATCAGGCCAGCCATGTTGCCGCCACGCTCGCCTTTTTCGAACGCCATGCCGGATTGCGTATGCAAAATCCGCGGCCGTTTGGCGGCTTCGGCAACATCCGCTTGCCGCGCACAGCCATGCAGGGCGAATGCCCGGTGGTCGGCGAACATGCCGGGTTTCAGGACGCGTTGGCCGGGTTTGGTCTACGATATGCCGTGCGATCAGGTCGGCTGGCGGCCGAGAGCCTGATCAACTCGACGAGCTACACCGATGCATGGCGGCGGGCGCTCCAACCCGGCTTGCGCACGGGGGTCGTCAATCGGTTTCTGTTCAACGCCGCCGGGCAGAGCGGGCTTGATTGGCTCATCGAGCGACTGGCGCGCAACGAGGCCGGCGACACGTTGGCGCAGGCCTACCGCCCGTCACTTCCAAAGCGAGTTCTGTTCCCACTCGCGCATCATCGCTTTCGCGCACCGTTGATTGACCCCAGTTGCAATCATGAAAACTGCGACTGTGTCTGGTGCGAGCATGGCGATCATTCTGCAGCGATCGCCGGCGCATAAAAATTGGGCCGTCTGACGCGGCGGGGCTCTGCATCAGCTGTGTGAAGATTGGCGGATATCTGATCCGCCTTATTGGCTTCAACCTGCGCTTTAAGCATGTTTCGGGCTCGGCGGACCCGCGTCTCGACCGCTTTTACGGATATTCCCAGAATGTCCGCAACTTCGCTTTGCGGGAGATCTTGAAATACCTGCAGCATGAAGGCCTGCTTCAACGTGTCCGGCAAGGCGTCCACCATCTTGGTGACGCGGTGGAGTTCATCGCGATGCTCACAATCATCCGAAATGTTTTGCGAGGCGTCAGCGATCTCGGGCCTGTCCGGCCTCTCCAGCGCGGCGGCCTTAAAGAAGAAGCTTCGCACAGCGCGTTTACGCCCGTGGTCGCGAACCTTGTTCAGCGCGATCTGGTAAATCCAGGTCGAGAATTTCTGTGACGGATCATAGGTGCCCATAAATCGCCACGCCGCTACGAAAGCGTCCTGAACGACGTCCCAAGCCTCGTCGCTGCCGCGCATGGACCGATGCACGTAGCGATAGAGCGGTTCTTTGTACCGGTGCATCAGCTCGGTAAAGGCGCGTTCCTCACCTGCCGCTGCTGCCGCTGCAAGGTTGGCATCTGTTCGCTGTGTGTTGGGCATGTGCTCATGCCTCCAGCTTTCTCGGCGCGTTAACAGGCCCAGCAAAAAATGCTTTCCCCTATGCTCCGGGACATAGGTCGCACACCCTCATGACGTGGTCGATTGTGGCATCTTGTAGCACCTCAAATCTTATTGGGGAGATCAGTCGATCACGGCTTCCAGCGGGAAACGCGTCCACATTTGGAACGACGGTGCCGCGACCCAGGATTCGGCACGGTAATCTCTCGCTCCGGCAACCCTGTCAGATCGACCGTCTCTGGCTACCGTCGCATCTGACATCACTTCAATGGAACCGACAGGCACGCCCAGAGTGTGCCTGCGCACGATTATCCTCCGTTGCCAGGCCCGCATTGAAGGTTACGGCCACGTCCAGCGTGACGGACCAACTTGTTTATACCCCGCGTCGCTTAATGTGATCATGCGCTTCGGCGGCGTTCAATTCCCGGGTCGAGTTCCCTGCCCTGACATAGTATTTAGATGTGTTCGAGACCGACATGAAAATGGGCTCTGGCGATTTGTCGACCAACACCCAACAAATGATTTTTTCCTCAATAACAGGAAACCGACAGCGGACATGTGTCGCCGCTACAGCACCCAGATGCGTTTGCAATACGCTAATGAAGGCACGCTCAAAGCCATCCGGGTTTTTGTGCCGGATCGTCTCAAAATCCGCTTCAAGGCCTGTGATAGTGCCATCATCGCCCACGCCAATCAGCAATCGCCCGCCGCGATGATTCATCAGACCCGCCACGGTCTTGGCGATTACGGCTTCGAGGCTTTTATTGACGCGCGCCTCCTGAATGTCCCATCTGAGACTTGATTTGAACTCCGTGACCTCATTCTCCCCGCCCTGCACCACGCTTGGCAGCGCGGATTGGAGGTCCTCCAACAAGCCCTCATTTCGATGAACCTGAACCGCCAGTGCATTTGTGAGGATTGAAAAGGCTACGCCAATTACACCGCCCAGAACGGCGAAGATGCCATTCATCGCGAGAAAATTGGGGCCGGGAACCTGGCTCAAACGCGACTCGGCAAAGCTGCCAATCCCGTCATGGTTTGCCAGCAGCAGGTCCCGGAACTCCAACCACACCACGAGCATGTTGATCGGATGAAGGATGATGACCCCGACGACGGAGCCGACCACAGCATAGAGCACGCCCTGCCGCCCTGGATCGTAGGGTGAGCCCAGGTGCAATTTGTGAAAAAGTTTACCGAGCATCGGACCCGCCTTTCAATGCTTGTTCGACATAGGATTCGACGACATCGACCGCGCGCCTATTCAAGCGAAGCTCTTGCCAGCCTCAACCCGCGACGCATCAAGCGTCGAGACAGGCATCGAGGGCGAAAATATCACCGCCACCGCGATCGCCGCGGGCGATGGACAGAGCACCGGCAACGCGCTGTCCGCCCGGCGCCCCAAAACCTGCCCTCTGAGCCTGCAAGAGCATGAGCCGTGTGTCCGGCCCAAACTCATGCAATACCTTGGTGGCCGCCGCGAAGTGTCTCATATGCGATATCCTCCAGTTTGATTGAGCCAAAGTTGCCGCGATCAAGACTTCTGCAGTCCAAAGCTATTACGGCTGGCATCATGTCTCCCCTCAGCCGACAGACCGAAGGTGACAAGCCAACCATCGCACCGTCCATGGAGCGCTCATGTTCAGAGTGAAGATCGCTGCGCGAATCGCGAAGCCCGCGCATCACGCACCCCGCCGGAGATCAGCCCACCCCCACATGACACCAACGAGATTTCCCGCCCCAATCTGAAGGTGCCGTCCGCACGAAGCGCAGGCGCGTCTAAGGACGCCTGATAGCGATAATTTAAGGGTTCGCCGCTTCACGTGCGTAACCGTTAGGTGAAGCGACCGCATGGAGATGACCAATGGCCATGAAGAACCTGACAGCGATCATCAGCCCGGAGATGGTGGAGCCGGTTGAGAAGCGCCTGCGCCACCTGGGCGTTCCGGGGTTGAGCCTGTCTCACACGAAAGGCTATGGCGCATACAAGAATTTCTACCAACGCGATCTGATGACGACACACGCCCGGCTGCAGCTTTTTCTTGAAGAGGAGCGTGTTGCAGAGGTCATAGCGGCTCTACGTGAAGTGATGGGGCCCGTGGGGGATAACGGGGGTATCGTGTCCGTTTCGCCAATCGAGGAGTTCTATCACCTTTGACAGGAAGTCACTTGGACTCCCCGCCACCGGGGTCCGGCGGGGCGTGCGAAAAGAGATGGGCGGTGTGTAGCGTCACTGGCCGGTGCCGCAGCGCATGCTCCGAAAAGTCGTTGGCAAGGCGACCCGCCAAAACACCTGTTCCAACCAATCGATGAGTTCCCCGCGACCGATTCCGCTCCGCGGGACCACGCACCAAAGACCAGGACGAGCGGTTCATATTGCCCCTGCCGACTTAGCTGGTTCACGCGACACCTACTGCTCATCATGATTTGCGTGCCTCAAAACTACGGAAGAGAACGTCTTCGAATTTGCGGGCCAACCGATCTCGAAATCGTACGCTTTTCACAGCCAACGGTTCGGTACATGACAGAAGGCATGACCATAGTGGGGTGCCCCGGACAAAGGGGCACCCCGCAATGTCAAAATTGAACCGATCGTTCAACATCAAAAACATACGCCACTCCAGATTCGCCATGGCCCATGCTGGCCTGGTCCTCCAGCAAAGTGAGCGCCTCATCGATCCTGTCGGGTTGGCAAACGAATTCGATTTTTATCTCCGATATGACCCGCGTTCCCAGGGAGGTCGAGTACTCAACCTCCTGAATATCAAAAGCCGCCAACATACCTTTGACATCAACGATAGATAGCGGTCCGAAGTTTGCTCGAACGAGTGCCTGCACCACGTCAGCAGCGCGGGCTCGGTGTACATAGGCTTTCACTTCTTTCATGGCTTTGCCTCCTTATGCGCAAGCGCGCGGGTCTCCATCCATTCGTAAATCGTTGGAATGAGCAGGAGCGTAAGTAGCGTTGACGTAATCAATCCGCCGACGACAACCGTCGCCAAAGGCCTTTGCGTTTCCGCCCCGACGCCGGATGAGATGAGCATGGGTATCAAACCGAGGATAGCCACACTCGCGGTCATCAATACTGGCCGAAGGCGCATTTCAGCCCCCTCACGAACCGCGTCGCGTACTGAGCGCCCCTTGGCCTGGAGATCGTTCATAAAGGACACGATGACGATCCCGTTGAGCATCGCAACCCCGAACACCGTGATGAAACCAATCGCGGACGGCACGGAGAGATACTGACCCGTAATGAACAAGGACAGCAGACCGCCGATCGTGGCGAACGGTACATTCGCGATAATGAGCGCCGCGAACCGAAGTGAGTTGAATGCTGTGTACAAAAGCACGAACACGAAGAAAATCGTCACCGGAACGATGATCCCAAGTCGGGCCATGGCGCGTTGCTGATTTTCGAATGCCCCGCCCCATTCGATCCAGTAGCCGGCGGGGAGATCCACCCGATCTGCGATTAGAGCGTTTGCATCTGTGACAAAACCGTCCACGTCACGGCCTTGCACATCCATCTGGATCACCGCATATCGCTGCAACTGCTCGCGGCGAACGAAAGAATAGCCCTCCGTAACATCAATATCCGCAACACGTGACAGGGGCACAACAGCGCCACCGGGCACAGTGATGGGGATATTCCGGATCGCCTCGACGGATTGGCGCGAGGCATCGTCCAAACGGACCGTGATATCGAAACGCCTCACCCCATCGATCATTGCGCTGACAGGCTCCGCACCAATGCCGGTGCGAACGAGCGTCAGGACATCATCCGCATTCATGCCATATCGCGCCAAAGCCTCGCGATTGACCTGAATCCTAACCTGAGGCTTGCCCAAATTGGCTTCCAGCGCCAAATCGGCGACCCCGGGCACATCGCCCACAACATTCAGTATCTCGGCACTCAATCGGTCCAGTTCGGCGAGGTCCTGGCCATAGAGTTTGATCGCGAGCGTGGAGCGAACACCGGAGATCAACTCCTCAACCCGCATCTGAATGGGCTGAGTAAACGCAACAACCGACATCGGCGCCGCGACCTCCAGCCGTTCGCGCATTTCCTCGGCGAGATCGGATACTTCACGGCGCACTGGCCATTCACTTTGCGGCCTCAGCGCGGTGTAGATTTCCATATAGTTGACATCCGCAGTTTCACCGTTCTCCGCCCGACCGATCATCGCAATTGTCGTTTCCACTTCAGGAAACTCCGCGAGTGCCAACTCAATATCTTCTGAGATGGCGATGGACTGATCGAGTGAGGTCGACGGCAAGGAGGTGACCCGCCACATGATGGAACCTTCTTGAAGTTGCGGCATGAACTCTTTTCCAAGAAACGGGAAAAGCGCCAAACTCCCGATCAGACAGGCGACCGCGATACCTACAGCAACACGTTTCTGGTTGAGGCAAAAATCAAGCGCGGGTCGATAGCCTCGTTTGATGAAGCGCACCAGGAATGTGTCGCGCTCAGGCTTCGGCTTCAGGATGAGGGATGCCATGACGGGAATTACAGTGAGGGAAAGGATCAACGATCCCGCCATTGCAAAGGTGATGTTGAATGCCATTGGCTTGAACAACTTTCCCTCGAGGCCCTCAAGCGAGAACAAGGGAAGGAAAACCACGATGATAATGATGATCGCGAAGGTGATCGGATTGGCCACCTCACGGGCTGCCTGCAATACCGCCGCGGTGCGGTCCACCTTCCCTCCGCGTTCAAGCTCTTCGGCCATGATGCGAAAAGAATTCTCCACCATCACAACGGCGCCATCAACCATCATACCAATGCCGATAGCCAATCCGGCAAGTGACATAAGGTTGGCAGACAATCCCGCCTCCTGCATTCCGATAAAGGCAATAAGCATGGCCAAGGGGAGCGCGGTGATGACAACAATCGCCGACCGCAATTCTCCCAGAAAGAGAAAGAGTACAACGGCGACGAGAATGGACCCCTCAATCAGAGCACTCGTCGCTGTATCAACCGCCTCGTCGACAAGTTCGGTGCGATCATAAATCGGACGCACCACCACACCCTCTGGCAGAGCGCTTTCGACAACCTCCATTCTTTCCTGCACTGCGGCCACTACGTTGCGGGCATTCTCACCGACACGCGACAATGCCATCCCGAGCACAACTTCTTCGCCATCACGCGTGACGGCACCAAATCTCAAGGCGGGTGCCTGAGTAATCTCAGCGATATCGCGCAGAAATACAGGCGTGCCGTCCACAACGTTCAACACGATCGACCCGATATCTGCTTCATCGCGAACGAGGCCGAGCCCGCGGACCAGGAACTGCTCTGAGCCCTGATCAATATATTGCCCTCCGACTTGTCCATTGTTGGCCTGCACGGCCTGCATCACCTGTGTGAAGGTCAACCCGTACTCGATCAAAGCACGCGGATTGATGCGGATCTGATATTGCCGTTCCTGCCCGCCCCACGACATGACGTCATCCACACCCGGCGCGGTGCGGAGAATAAGTCGCACACTCCAATCTTGAAGTGTGCGCAGGTCCATGTCGGAAATATCTTCCTCCAGGACCCCGTCGGCTCGCTCCAGAGTGTACCAGAACACTTGTCCGAGACCGGATGTGTTCGGTCCCATTTGAGGCGTTCCGTACCCCTCCGGCAAACGCGCACCGACTTCCGCCAGTCGCTCCATGACGAGGCGTCGCGCAAAGTAGATGTCAACATCATCCTCAAAGTAGACCGCAACATAAGACAGCCCGAAGAGGCTGACAGAGCGAATTTCCTGCACGTCCGGCAGCCCGGCCATGCTGGATTCAACCGGGAATGTTATGAGTTGCTCGACGTCTTCGGCAGCCAATCCCGGCGATTCCGTATAGATGTTGACCTGGATCGGTGTGACGTCAGGAAAGGCATCAATCGGGATGGTCCGGACGGCATTCAGACCGAGAAAGGCGACGACGAGGAAGGCGATGAGAACCAGAAATTTGTAGCGAAGGGAGAATTCAACGAGTTTGTTCAACATGACGCGCCCCTAGTGACCATGACCTTCGCCCATTTCGGAGCGAAGCAGACGTGATTTGAGAAGAAAGGTTTCGGTAACCGCGATCCGTTCTCCGGGGCGAAGTCCTTCGATGATTTCGATGAAGTTTTCGGACTGCAGACCAACGCGAACGGCGCGCATTTCGAAACCCTCATCGGTTTCCACGAAGACGACAGATTGGCCCGATACGCTTTGAATCGCAGCTGCTGGCACCCGCAACCGCGAGACCGGGTCCTCGATTGCGATGCGCACAGAAACGAACATTCCCGGACGCAAACCGGTTGTTGCGCTTTCAAGAATTATCCTGGCACTTCCGGTACGCGTGCTCTCACCCAGTTGCGGGTTTACGAATGCAATGGTCGACGATGCTAATACTTGACCGCTCTGATCGACGATCTCGACGGCGCTGCCCGCACGAACTCGCGACATGTCATCGCCGTAAACTGCCGCATCAACCCAGACGCTGCTGGTGTCGGCGATGACAAAGGCAGGTTCACTTTGCCCCGCGGTCAGGGTCTCGCCCAAAACCGCATGGCGTTCAATGACGGTGCCTGAGATCGGCGCGACCAAATGATACTGCGTCAATGACGCACCAGATCCGGATACCGACAACTGCGTCAGGGCGACGCCGAGCGTTTCAAGTTGTTGCCCCACTGCGCGGACTTCGATCTGTGCTTCGTTCAAGGCTTGACGAGCATCCAGGAAGTCCTGCTCCCGCGAAATGCGGTTCTCCCAGAGACGTTCTTCACGTTCGAACGAAGTCTGTGCAAGTTGCAGACGTGCTCTCGCCGATAAATAGGCCGACTTGGCGTCCGCCAACTCGCGACTCTCGAGCGTAGCCAACACCTGTCCTGCCTCGACAACATCCCCCTCGCTGGCCGCGACGTTTTGAACGATGCCCGGGATGCGCGGCGAGACGTGCGCGACCCGGTCCTCATTGAACCGAACCTCGGCAGGGACATTGATCGATTGGATGATTTGACCGTGGCTCACTGCTTCGATCTCAATATTGAAGGACTGGAGCATGGCGGGCGTGAGTTCGACATGCTGGCCTTCTTCAGCGACATCAGCGGGCGCGTCACTGTGACCGGCCTCATCGTGGCTTTCAGCGCTGCCTTCTGATGCCGCGCGCGGCGAGCAGGCAGTGAGGGCAAACGTCGATGCCGAGAGTAGCAAAAGTACGAGTATGGTTTTCCGGTTCATCGAGAAGCCTCCAATTGGTGGGCGTCGGCGAGGGCACGAAGCCGTGTTCCGCCGGTCAACAGGTCTATTTGGATCGTAGCGAGATGCACGCGCGCCGCTGCATCGATAGCGCCAGCACGCAATTCGAAGAATTGCCGCTGAACATCAAGAAAGTTCAGAAGGTCAATTTGCCCTTCGTGGTAGGCCATTCGTGCGCTCTCAAAGGACCGCTCTGCCGCAGGCAGGATACGCGTTCTGATAGCGTCAAGCTCATTCCTGGCGGCCGCCCATTCTGTGTAGCTCGAAGCGAAATCGCCCAGGAGTTGCCGCCGCACACTTCCCTCGGTCAACCGCGCTGCCGTTTCACGTCGCCCGGCCGCTGCTATCGCGCCCTGGTTTCGATTGATCACTGGAATTGGGAGTGAGATTGATGCGACGAGTGCTGTGTCTTGCCCGCCGGCGAGCCGCCGGACACCCAGCCCCACGGTAGCGTCCGGGATGGCATCTGCCCGGGCACGGCCGACATCCGCACGTCTTATGTCGGTCTGTGCGGCGGTCAGCAGCAGTTCAAGGCTGGAATCCACCGCGTCGGAATCCAGCACCTCAAGATCGCCGATGCCGCTGAGGGCGTCGGCGGCTTCCAGCCTAGTGCTGTTCGAAAATTCTTCTCCCAGCATCATGAACAGTCGTCGCAGATTGGATATCTGCTGCAATTGTAGAGAAACCAGTTCGGATCTGACGCGCGCCGTCACGACTTCAACCCGTTGCTGCTCAATCGGCGACGCCCGACCAGCTTCCACCCGTCGATTGACGGCATCGGCCATCTGATCAGTCAAGGACACGACTTCGGCTTGTAGCGAGACACGCTCGCTGGCCGCAACAGCGAGCACATACTCGCTGGCTGTCGTCGCAAGCACGTCGGTGAGAACGATTTGAGCCCGTATTCTGGCGGCATGGACTTCTGCATCCGCGGCACGGCGGGCATAGAAAAGGTCTCCGCCGAGACGCACTCGCTGAGAGATGCCCACGGTAGTCTCAACCTGATCAGTGCCACGGCGATCTGAGCCGAAATTTTCGACATCCACTGACAGGTCTGGATTGTCCCAGAGCGACGCTTGCATGGCGTCAGCCTCACTCCCGGCCAGCTCTTCACGAGCAGCCGCAAAGCGCGGGCTTGATTGCACTGCCGCGTGGAGCGCCTGCGGCAGTTGGAGGGTGGTATCGGATCCGCTCTGTGCGGCGGAGGGGGCTGCGATGAGTACGGCGCACAGCATGGCCATAAACATCAAGCGCACGGGCCCATCGGCCTGGCGCACGGCTAAATTTCGCATGAATGATCCTTCGATCGTTGCTGAATGAAACTAGTGGAAGTGCTAGTTCAGAGCGTCGATCGGAGGCGGTGTGGGAGGGCCCGCGTGCCGCGTAGGAAGGAGTGCGTCCATATAGGAACCGGTCCCAACAGATTCGAACATTTCCCACTGGCTCAGCGTATGCGATGGGGCCGATGCATGGCTATGACACACGTGACACTCGTGCGAATTGCCGATGGGGTCATCCCCGCTGCCCGAGCCAAAATCTGCGGAGGTGTGCGTGAACTGGTGATCGATAATATCCGCAACCGGGTCTGCCATAGCGATTGACGACATTGCCAACAGCACAAGCACCAAACCCAAGGACCGTATGTGTCGCAGATAGTTCAAAAACGACTCTTCCCCTGACGAGAGCACCGCCAGCCTGCATCAAGGCCTCCGCACCTGCCAGTCGTCGCGCCGATTGTCAACGGACCCGGCTCATGGTCCGGCCCGGGAAAACCACTTGCGGGTGGGAGCCACGGGCAAGAAATTGTGTATGATCTCGACGACGCGATCATCCAAGCGAAGTTCGAATCCAGCCTTCACCGCTCGCGCTTCCGATAGGGCTATCGAGCAGACGCTTCAGCCGAGAGCGGCTTTCCGCCGGCCGGGATGGCGGGGGTTCCCAACGCCTCGATCACCCGGCAATCTGCGACCCGACCGCCCGCGCATTGCGCCACCATGCGTTCCAGTTCGGATTTCAACGCCATCAGCCGCAAAATCCGGCCCTCCACTGCCAAAAGCTGGGCCTTGGCTATCCCATTCACAGTATCGCAAGGCTGGTCCGGTCGATCAGACATGCCCAACAAATCGCGGATAGCATCCAGCGGAAAGCCCAGTTCGCGAGCGTGGCGGATAAAAGCCAATCGATCTCGAGCAGCCTTGGAGTAGAGCCGCTGGTTTCCGGAAGACCGCTCTGCCTCCTGTAAAAGCCCGATTTGTTCGTAGTAGCGGATGGTTGGAACCTTCACGCCAACAGCCTCGCTCAACTTTCCGATGGTCAACATGAGAAACCTCTTGAACCTCTAGTTACTAGAGATGTTAGAGCTGCAAGTCACTGGAGACAAGCGTCGCCCTTCGAGGGGGATGGAAAGGTTTATAATGAGCTCGAATGACACTTCGGAACGCTGCGACTGGACCGTGACTGGTATGGATTGTGCCAGCTGCGCGACCAGGATTACCACCGCGTTGACCCGCCTTCCGGGTGTCGAAAACGTGCAGATCGGCGTAATGTCGGAACGATTGACGCTGTCACTCGACGTCACCCGCACCGAGCGTGAAGTCGTAGAGACAATGGTGAAGAAGCTGGGTTTCGGGATTGCCCCCATGAGGTCGCCGGCCGCCCGGAGGGAGGCGGCTGTTCCGCCCGCGGCCGAAATGATCAACAAGAACGGCGACACTGTGCCTGATCGCCAGGGTCAAGGCACAGGAACAGGGACTGACCTCAACAACCCAAAACCTGTTGAGGCCGAGAATGCAGGCAAGCAAAAGCTCGACCATGGCGGCGGACGCCACAACGGGAACGCCGACCCGGACAGGCGTTGGTATCAGACCGCCAAGGGCAAGTTGGTCGTCGGCACCGCTCTGTTACTGGCCGCAGCCTGGGCGGTTAAACTGTTCGCCTCGGAGACCTTTGCCAATTATGCCTTCATCGCGGCATGCCTAATCGGGGTTGCCCCAATCGCTGTCCGCGCCTTTGCCGCGGTGCGGGCCGGCATCCCCTTTACCATCGAAGCGTTGATGACCGTCGCAGCGACCGGGGCGCTGGTGATCGGCGCTGCGGAAGAGGCCGCGCTGGTAGTCTTCTTGTTCGCCGTAGGCGAGGTACTGGAGGGCCTTGCTGCCGAAAAGGCCCGCGCCTCGATCAGGGCCCTGGCCGACCTGATTCCAAAAACGGCGCTCATCGAGGAAAACGGAGAAATTCGCGAAGTTGATGCCAGCACGCTTGCGATCGGCCAACGCGTGCTGGTCCGCCCGGGCGACCGCATTCCCGCTGATGGCGAGATTGCAGAAGGCTCGTCGGGCATTGATGAAAGCCCGGTTACGGGCGAATCGATGCCGAAGACCAAGGGTCCGGGCGATGTGGTTTTCGCGGGCTCGATCAACACTGAAGCGGTGTTGCGTATCACTGTCACCAAGACCGCCGAAGAGAACACCCTTTCCCGCATCATCGCATTGGTCGAAGAGGCCGAAACAGCCCGGGCGCCAACTGAACGTTTTATCGACCGGTTCAGCCGCGTCTACATGCCCGCAATTGTCGGGTTGGCCGTGCTGGTGGCACTCATCCCGCCGCTTGCGATGGGCGCAGACTGGGAGACCTGGATTTACCGCGCACTGGCCCTGTTACTGGTCGGTTGCCCCTGCGCATTGGTGATCTCGGTTCCCGCCTCCATTGCCTCCGCGCTATCGTCTGGAGCCAAGCGGGGGATCTTGATCAAGGGAGGGGCCGTTATTGAGGCAGCGGCGCGCGCCACTCGCGTGGCATTTGACAAGACGGGAACCCTGACGGTAGGGCGGCCCGCCGTGACCGATGTGATCCCCCTTGATGCAACGGAACCGGAATTGTTGGCCGTGGCCGCGGGGGTAGAGACCGGTTCAAGCCACCCGTTGGCGGAAGCGATCCTGCGTCGAGCCAAAGAGAACGGCGTTACTGCCTTTCCTGCAACCGCTGCAAAAGCGCTGATCGGTAGGGGTGTCGAGGCAAAGGTTGGAGGAGCCCTGGCCTGGGTTGCTTCGCCGCGCTACGCCGCCGAGATGGGTGCATTGGATACTTTTGGCGTCCGACGGGCGGCGGCCCTGGAGGAAGCGGGCAAGACCGTCGTCGTTGTGTTTCGTGAACGCGTCATCCTTGGTTTGATCGCCATGCGTGATGAGCCGCGCGCCGATGCCATTGAGGGTGTGCGCCAATTGGGAGTGATGGGCGTCACGTCGACAATGCTCACCGGTGACAATGCCCGAACCGGGGCGGCAATTGCCGGCGTTCTGGGCGTGGAGCATCGAGCAGAGCTGATGCCCGAAGACAAGGTGGTGGCCATCAAGGAAATGGCGGCGCACGGCGGCGTGATCATGGTCGGTGACGGAATCAATGATGCCCCAGCACTCGCGGCGGCATCCGTGGGCGTGGCAATGGGATCGGGCACCGATGTGGCGCTTGAAACCGCAGCCGCGGCCCTGCTGCGCAACCGCGTCACCGATGTAGCCGCGATGGTACGGCTGGCCCGCGCGGCGATGGGCAATATTCGCCAGAATGTGACGATTTCGCTCGGGCTGAAGGCGGTGTTCTTGGTCACAACTGTGCTGGGCATGACTGGCCTGTGGCTCGCCATTCTCGCCGATACCGGGGCCACCGTCTTGGTGACCCTGAACGCCCTGCGCTTGCTCCGCTTCAATCCAGAACGCGAGAGGTAGGGCGATGACGATGTTCGCGTGGGCCAGCTTGGGCGTTCTGGTGTTATATCTGGCGGCTTTCTTCGCCGGATCGATGCTGGCGGCAAGGACGGCAAGACGATCAGTCTGGCTGTTCGCTCGGGCCACCGGAGCGGACGCGCTTGCAGCCTTCGGTTTCAAGCTGGCCTTCGGACTGGCACTCTTCAGCCCACTGTTACTGACGGCCTTTCCCGCAATTGCGGTGCTGGACCCTTTCTGGTCACCGCAGGGCCTGTTTGCAGGAATGACGGGTCACTTCATCGCCATCGCGGGTGGGATGCTGGCCTTCGCGGCACAGATGGCGATGGGGGCCTCGTGGCGCGTCGGTGTGGCGGATGATGCGGTAGGAGCGCTGGTGACCGGTGGGCTCTACGATCTGTCGCGCAACCCGGTATTTTTGGGGCAAATTTTGTTGTTGGCTGGCGTCGCACTAGCAATCCCGACGGTGGCCGGAGGCGTCTCAGTCGTCATCTTCTGGGCATCAGCAAACCGCCAGATCCGATCAGAGGAGCGGGTTCTGACGCAAAGCCTGGGACAGGTGTACAGCCACTATCTAACGTCTGTTCCACGCTGGTTCGGTCTACCGAAAGCACGCGACATGAAAAGGACCGTGCCCATTCAAGTCGCAGGCCTCGCCACGCTTGCGCTCGCAGTGGATCAGATCAGCAAAACAGTGATTTTGCTGGTCATGGAGCCGCCTCGGGTGATTCCGGTGACGCCATTCTTCAATCTAACCCTTGGGTTCAACGAAGGCGCGAGCTTCGGCATGTTGAGCGGGCTGATGCAGGGGAAACCTTGGGCGATGATCGCCCTAACGGGCGTGATCATCGCGGTGGTCGGGGGGTGGGCATTTCGGGCGAAGACCGGATTGCAGCGAGCCGGGTTGAGTCTGATCCTCGGCGGCGCGCTCGGCAACATCCTTGACCGGATCCGACAGGGCGCCGTCACAGACTTTCTGGATTTTCATTGGGCGGGCTGGCATTGGCCGACCTTCAACATGGCGGATGTGGCCGTTATCACAGGCGCAATGCTGATTTTTTTCACTGTTATACCCCGGCGGCACAAGACTGCGGCCAGGCGGCCCTGAATGGCAGAAGCCTTGCGTCCGATTACCACGAATGATACGCATTCGCAAAATCATTGGAGATACTCGATGCGGGCCATCGGTCACTTTCTCGTCGCGGTGTTCGCGTTCGCAACGATCGCCTTTCCGCCCGCCGGCCTGGCGCAAGAAACCGCGCCCTCGGCGCAGGTAGCCTGGCGTCTTCTCGACTACCTCGCGGTCGACTATCCCGAAGCGGTCAGTGACGGCCAGGTGCTCAGCCAATCCGAGTATGCCGAAATGCAGGAATTCTCGGCATCGGTGCGTGACCGGCTGGCGGCGCTGCCGCCGTCGACCGCCCAACCGGGTCTCGTCGCTCAGGCCGAAGGTCTGGTTTCGGCCATCGGCCGGAAAGCGCCCGCCCCCGAAGTCGCTGACCGAGCCCAAAGACTGGCGAGCGCGCTACTGCTTGCCTACCCGACGCAGCTCGCTCCGTCGGAGGCGCCAGATCTGGCACGCGGAGCCGCGCTTTATGCCGAGCAATGCGCCGCCTGTCACGGCGTCATGGGACATGCGGACGGCCCGGCCGCCAGCGGGCTCGATCCGCGGCCGATCGCCTTCGCCGATGCCGCGCGTGCCCGCCAACGCAGCCTGTTCGGTCTCTATCAGGTGATTTACCAGGGGCTGGACGGGACCGCCATGGCGAGTTTCGCCGAGTTGCCGCCGCAGGATCGGTGGGCCCTCGCCTTCTATGCTGGAAGCCTCGCCTTCGATGAAACCGCGGATCAAGGCGAACGGCTCTGGACGGGTGATGCCCGGCTGCGCGCGCGCTTTCCCGATCTTCAAGCGCTGACACAAACAACGCCCGCAGCACTCGCGGCCGAGATCGGCGAGCCCGCCGCGACCAATCTCACAGCCTATCTGCGCCGCCATCCCGAAGCCGTGTCGCAGCGAACGGACAATCTGGGCGTCACCCGCACCAAGCTCGCCCAGAGCCTGGCCAGCTATGAAGCCGGAGATCGCCAGCTCGCGCAGGAATTGGCGCTGTCGGCATATCTCGACGGCTTCGAACCGGTCGAACCGACGCTCGCCGCCCGCGATCGTGCCTTGTTGACGCGCATCGAAAGCGCAATGGGGGCCTTTCGCGCCAGCGTGTCATCCGGTGCGCCATTGGAGGAGGTGCGAGCGCAAGTAGAGCAGTTGGGCGCCCTGATGGACGCGGCGGAAGCCGCACTGGCACCCGAACAAGCAAGTCCTGTTTCAAGTTTCGCCGGTGCATTCACCATTCTCTTACGGGAGGGTGTTGAGGCCCTCCTCATCGTAGTGGCAATGATCGCATTCCTCGGCAAGGCGGATCGGCGCGACGTTCTGCCTTATGTGCATGGAGGCTGGATTTCGGCGCTGGTTGCCGGCGTCCTTACCTGGGTGGCGGCCACTTCCCTGATCTCCATCAGTGGCGCGAGCCGCGAACTGACCGAGGGTTTTGGCTCGCTGCTTTCGGCGGTCGTGCTGATCTCGGTTGGCATTTGGATGCACGGTAAATCGCGGTCCGACGCCTGGCAGGACTACATCAAGGCGAAACTCTCAACCGCGCTTTCGCGTGGCTCCGCGTGGTTTTTGTTCTCACTCGCCTTTGTGGTCGTCTACCGGGAAGTTTTCGAGACAATCCTGTTCTTTGTCGCACTCTGGAGTCAGGGCGCGCATCTGGCGATGCTCGCGGGGGCGGCAACGGCGGCGCTGGCTCTCGCATTGGTTGGTTGGGGGCTACTCAGCTACAGCAAGCGTCTTCCGATCTCACAGTTCTTCTCGTACAGCTCGATGTTGATTGCGGCACTGGCCGTGGTGCTCGCGGGCAAGGGGTTCGCGGGCCTACAGGAGGCCGGCCTGCTCGGCATTCATCCTGTCTCATTCGTGCCTCGCATCGACATTCTCGGTGTCTTTCCAACCTGGGAAGGCCTGGCAGCTCAAGGTCTGGCGCTCACAACGATTCTCGTCGGTTTCTGGTGGGGGGGCAGAAAGAATGCGGCGGAGCGACACGGGCCTTAGCGCCGGGCCCCGGTCAAGGAGGCCAGTTGAGGGCGGGGAGCTCGGTTCGGTCCGATCCGGTTTGTCGAATATGAGCGCACCGTGTGTGGACAGGTTTATGCGATCTGCCGGTTCAAAGCTGATAGACCGGCGCAAACCCGCCTCCACTCGTGCGAAAATTCGTTGTCTGCCCCTGATAGACCCGAGCCGCGAGCAGCAAGGTCTCCCCGGCATACGTGTAGACCCTGACATCGTATTTGAGGGTCATCCGCTCGTCACCGACGGTGACCGCCCGCAGCGTCGGCGGGATCAGAACCTGGGCGATATAATCACCAGCCAAGATTTCGGCCCATACCCGTTTGGTCAGTTTGTCACCACGATAGGTAGCCCGACTGCCAAAGCCGGCGGCGGGTTTGAAGAAATATCCGCGCCGCCCTGTCCATAATTCCTCCGCGGCATCCGCCGTGACCGGTCGCGTCGCAGGGATTTGCGCGAGCGCAGCGCGATGGCGCTCGCTGACGCCCCAAGCCTCAAGCCGCGCGGCATCGCTGAGCCATATCAGGTTGCGCTTGTCGGCGTAGAGCTTGTGATGGCGAGGTGCCGAACTGACAACCGCGACATCGTCCATCAACGCGGCGCGGAGTTGGGCAGTGGCAGGCTCGGACAGGTTGAAATCTGTGAGCCTGTTATAGACCATATCGATCACTTTGCCGCCGCCAACAAGGCGGCCGGTTTTACACGATAGCGCCTGGGGTCCAAGGATCACTGTTTCGATCCCGCTGCGGTTCAATAGATCCCGGGCCAGAAGCATGTCGGGATAGAGATATTGTTCACCGGCGTCCTGGTCGATGATAGCGACGGTGCGTGGGCGGCCTGCACGGCCCGCGCGCTGCCATTCCGACACGAAGCTCTCAACAATAAGCGCATCGATTGCGCCTGTATTCGTCAGGCGCGCGTCACCGCAAGCCACGGCGCGTTCCGCGACGGCACGCTGAAGCGCACCGACCAAAAACGCGCCGCCAGCATTGGTATTGACCTCGATGAGTTTCGGGCCGTATTGGGAGATGTGGAAATCATAGCCCATGAGCAGACCGCGGGTGTGGGCCTGGACACCGGCAACACCATCGCCTGAACGCTTCAGCACAGCATCCTGATACGGCGACAGCGCGGCAACCGCTTCAATGGCCTCGATTTGTGCCTGCATCGCTGCAAGGTCTGCGGGCGAGACGAACACAGCCGTTGCAGCGAACAAATTGGGGCGAGCGGCGATCAATTTTCCCAAATCAGGGTCGTCGGAGCGCTCAAGAATAGCCGCATCGATCTCAGCTCTGCCGAGCGTCATACAAAAGCAAGACTGATTGAGCGCGATCAGATTCGCCGCACCGTCCAGTTCGCAAGTCCCATCACACCTCATTGCCAGTCCTTTCCGGACAATCCCTCGCATCTGCACACGCCGCCAGCGTCCCGTTTATATGGACCGCCACACTGGTGCGAAAGCCCGGCCCGCTGTGAGCCTGACGGATCTTGAGGGCTTGCTCCCCGCGTGACGTATTAATACTGCGCACCAATTTTCTGCTGCGCGAGCTGACAGGGATGTAAGGATCATGCAAGCAAGCTGGCGTGGCGGATGCGGCGTAATCACTCATAGCGACGAGACACAGCAACGGCTTCAAGACATCCTGCTGTCTGCGGAACGCGGCAAGCTTGCGCTGACGCAAGCGGAGCTGTTTGGCGTGTTTTCGGCAACCGACAGGCTGGCGAACGCAGCGATGTGGCTCGTCGCCCACATGGCTTATGCGCGCCGGGTCGATCTGTCCGGCGCACCGCTAGAGGCAGAGGATTTCAAGCCCGCGCCAGAGGGACATATGGGAGGCTCGCTCAACATGGCGGTCGCCTTCGCCGGCTATCTTGCGGCCAATGCACTCAGTGGACACACACGCGCCTGGACCCTGGGCCAAGGTCACTGCGTCGCTGCCATCGAAGCGGTCAACACGTTGACAGGCGATGTGTCAGACGATCAACGCGGACGTTATGATCGCACCGAAGCGGGTCTGACGGCCCTCGTCCGCGACTTCTACAGCTATGCAATCACGCCGGAAGGCCGCCCGGCGGTTCCACTTGGCAGTCATGTCAATCCTCATACCGCGGGCGGCCTGTCTGAAGGCGGCTATCTTGGCTTCACCAGCCTGCAATATATCCACATGCCCTTGCCAGGCGAGCGCCTGGTCGCCTTCTTGAGTGACGGAGCGTTTGAAGAGCAGCGCGGGTCCGACTGGGCGCCCCGATGGTGGCGCGCAGGCGATAGCGGCCTCGCCATACCGGTCATGGTGCTCAACGGCCGGCGGATCGAACAACGTACCCAGATCAGTCAGGAAGGCGGCCTTGACTGGCTCGTCAAGCACCTCGAGCTCAGCGGGTTCGATCCCATAATTGTGGACGGTCATGACCCACTCTCTTATGCTTGGGGCATATTGGACGCCGAAGCTCGATTGGCGAAAATCGTCGAGAGCGATGGTCCCTACCCCGCGCGGCTCCCCTACCTGATTGCACCTTGCATCAAGGGGTTCGGATTTCCCGGGGCTGGCAGCAATCGGGCCCATAATCTCCCGCTGGATGGCAATCCACATACCGACGCCGCAGCGCGCCTTGCATTCAATGACGGGGCAAGGGCTCTCTTTACGCCCCCGGACGAGTTGGACGACGCGATCCAGCGCCTCGGCGTGCACGCGGTGCAGGACCGGCCACGCGAAAGCCGCAACGCCCTCGCTGTCCGCAAGGTCGCAAGTCCGGTCCTGCCTGCATCGACCGCGCCGAGCGATCGCGCGCCCGCCCCAAAATGCGCGATGGACGCCATTGATCGCTGTTTTTCAGAGATTGTCCGCGCCAATCCGCACTTGCGGGTCCGCGTCGCGAACCCCGATGAGTTGCGCTCCAATCATATGCCACTGACCCTCGAAATGCTGAAGCATCGGGTCAATGCACCGGAAGCCGGCACGCCAGAGGACATCTATGGCAGCGTCATCACAGCCCTGAATGAAGAAGCCGTCATCGCCGCCGCTCTCGGCAATAAGGGCGGTCTCAACCTGGCGGTCAGTTACGAAGCTTTTGCGATGAAAATGCTCGGCGCGCTGCGCCAGGAGATCATCTTCGCGCGCCGGCAAAAAGAACTCGGCCGGCCGCCGGGCTGGATCAGTGTTCCCGTGATTGCCACATCACACACTTGGGAAAACGCCAAAAACGAACAATCACACCAGGATCCCACCTTGCCGGAAACCCTGCTCGGCGAGATGTCGGATACGGCGCGCGTCATCTTTCCGGTCGACGCAAGCAGCGCCGCGGAGGCCTTGCGTGCCGTCTATCGCGGCCATGGCGAGATCGCCTGTCTCGTAACGCCAAAACGAGATGTCCCAGCCCTCCTATCGGCCAGCGAGGCGGTGTCGGCCCTTGAATCCGGTGCCATCCACATTGCTGGCGATGCGGCGTCGGCCCGCATTCAGCTTGTGGCGGTTGGCGCCTACCAGGCGCATGAGGCCCTGCGCGCTTATGATCGCCTCACCGAGCACGGTGTTGCGGCCTGCGTAACGTTGATCCTAGAACCTGGCCGGTTCCGGTCAGGGCGCGACCCGCTGGAGCAAGCCTTCACCGCAACGGACAAGGCCCTTCATGAGTTGTTCCCGGTCAATCTGGCGCGCGTCCTCCTGACCCATACCCGGCCGGAGCCGATGACGGGCCTGCTGAGGCGCCTGGACGGCGGCCCCGATCAGTTGCGCGCGTTGGGCTATATTTCACACGGCGGAACATTTGACGTGTCCGGCATGTTATTCGCCAATCGCTGCACTTGGGCCCACGCAATCGACGCGGCCATGACCCTTCTGGGCGAAGCCTTTCCCGGCGTGCTGTCGAAGGACGAGCGAGCCGCCATCGAGGGGCGCGGAGACCCATCCGTCCTGCAATCCCTGAAGCCCATTCAACGCGAGGAGACCGCACCATGACCCTGACCCTCACCAGCCTTGGCGGCGCAGGAACCGTTACCGGATCACGCCATCTTCTTGAATATAACGGCCAGCGTCTGATGATCGATTGCGGCCTGTTTCAAGGGTACAAAGCCTTGCGCGAGCGCAATTGGGCTCCCTTCCCCATCGATCCAAAATCGATCGATGCCATCATATTGACCCACGCGCATATTGATCACAGCGGTTATCTGCCGAAATTGGTCAAGGACGGTTATCGCGGTCCCGTCTACTGCTCGAGCGCGACAAAGGATCTTTGCGAAATCTTGCTGCGCGACAGCGCCTATATTTCAGAGCGGGATGCTGAACGTGCCAACAGGTTGCGCTATACAAAGCACAAACCCGCCGTGCCGCTCTACACGGTCGCTGACGCCGAGGCGGCGATAGAGCAGCTCACGCCGATTGAATTTCACGAAGACATTCATCTCGAAATCGGCGCGGATTTTCAGCTACGGCGCGCCGGCCATATTCTCGGCGCCGCAACAGTCGAAGTGCGTTGGGGCGGCAAGACCATTGTCTTCTCCGGCGATCTTGGCCGCTATGGCGATCCGTTCATGTACGACCCGGAGCCCGTTCGCAATGCGGACTATGTGGTTATTGAGTCGACTTATGGTGATCGCACGCACCCGAAGACCGATCCAATGGAGCAATTGGGCGAGGTGATCGACCGCACCGTCAGGCGGGGTGGCACGGTGGTCATTCCGTCGTTCGCAGTCGGGCGCGCGCAACTTCTTCTCTACCACATCTGGATGCTCAAGAAGGCCGGCCGGCTCACCAATGTAGCGATCTACCTCGATAGCCCCATGGCGATCAATGCAACGGACTTGCTATGCGCTCATTTGGACGACCACAGATTTACGCCGACGATGTGCGATGAGGTCTGCGGGATCGCGAAATATGCCCGCGACGTCGAAGCCTCAAAAGCGATTACCAGCGATGTGATGCCGAAAGTCGTGATTGCAGCGAGCGGCATGATCACGGGCGGGCGCGTACTGCATCATGTACAGTCCTTTGGCCCAGATCAAAGAAACACAATCCTGTTTGCTGGATACCAGGCCGCCGGCACCCGCGGCGACAAGATCCTGAAGGGTGCCGACAGGGTCAGAATGTTTGGCCAGGATGTGCATATAAACGCCGAGGTCACCAGCCTGCCGGCCCTGTCAGCGCATGCCGACGCTGATGAGCTGATGAGCTGGCTGAGCGGCTTTGAGACACCGCCGGCGCGGGTCTTCGTCGTCCACGGTGAGCCGGAGGCGTCCAGCACATTCAGCGCACGAATCCAGGACGAACTCGGTTGGCGCTCCGACGTGGTCGAGATCGACAAGACCTATGAGCTTGGAGGCACGCAGTGATGGCGCCTGACAAGCGTGCTGCCTTCGAAGCCGCGCTGACCGCGCGGCGGCTGAGATGGCACACTCAGGACGATGCGATCATTTTGATGCGGACGGACTGTCCGATATGCCGTTCGGAAGGTCTGAACTCGCGCTCACGCATACTGGTCCGATGCGGCGAGAGGGAGGTCGTCGCAACCCTTCACCAGGTCGACGCTGAGTGGTTGAGTCTTGGTGAGGCGGGCTTGTCGGAAGCGGCCTGGATCCGGCTTGACGCTGAGGCGGGTTCCATCCTCAAGGTTAGCCATGCACCAACGCTGCCTTCGCTTTCAGATGTTCGCCGGCGTATGACCGGCCGACGACTCAACGGCGTCGCTTTTGAGCGGATCATCACCGACATCGCGGCCGGCCGGTACTCCGATATCCAGCTGGCCGCCTTTGTCTCCGCCTGTTCCACCCTGAAGCTCGACATCGATGAGATGAGATCCCTGACCGGCGCCATGGTCAAAGTCGGCGAGCAGCTTGAGTGGGATGCAGAGATAGTCATGGACAAGCATTGCGTCGGGGGTTTGCCGGGAAATCGCACAACCCCAATTGTCGTGGCCATTCTGGCCAGCCTTGGTTTGACCATACCAAAAACATCTTCACGCGCGATCACCTCTCCGGCCGGCACAGCCGATACAATGGAGACATTGGCGCCAGTCGACCTCACATTGGCGGACATCAGACGCGTCGTTGACGCCGAAGGGGGGTGTCTGGCGTGGGGCGGCGCAGTGCAACTCAGCCCCGCTGACGATGTTCTGATCCGCATCGAACGCGCGCTCGACATCGACGCCGAAGGTCAGCTCATCGCCTCTGTCCTATCAAAAAAAATCGCCGCCGGCGCTACTCATGTTGTCCTGGATCTACCCGTCGGGCCCACCGCAAAACTGCGAAGCCAAGCTGATGCCCGAACGCTCGCTGACCATATGGCGAAAGTCGCCGACGGTTTCGGCCTGAAGACCAGATTCGTCTTCAGCGACGGGCTGCAACCAGTCGGGCGCGGTATTGGCCCCGCGCTTGAGGCCTGGGATATATTGAGCGTCTTGCAACGACGCGGCGACGCGCCGCCCGATCTGCGTGAACGCGCCATTGCGCTCGCGGGTGCGGCTCTGGAGCTCGCTGGCAGGGCCGAGGCTGAATCCGGGTCGGCGATGGCGCAAAGCGCACTCGACAATGGGTCTGCCTGGGAGAAATTTCAGGCGATTTGCGAAGCTCAGGGCGGTATGCGCGAGCCGCCGACAGCAGCGCAAACGGCGCCGCTGGCGGCTGTCCGGGCGGGCAAATTGGTGGCGATAGACAATCGCAAACTGTCGCGGCTCGCAAAACTCGCTGGCGCGCCGCAACAACCCGCCGCAGGCCTGATGCTCCATAAGCGTCTCGGAGACACAATTGCGCCCGGCGACCCGCTCGTGACGATTCACGCTGAGGCCTCCGGTGAGATCGAGTATGCGCTGAGCTATGCCCGCGCCAACACTGACATGTTCACAATAGAGGGCTGACCCATGACGATCTACATTCCCCTGCCCGGCAATGAGGCGATGGCCGCCGAGCTTGCCGCGCTCACAAACAGCGAACTTGGCGCGCTCGAGCTGCGTCGCTTCCCCGATGAAGAGACCTATGTCCGCATCGCTTCGGATGTCGCGGGCAAGGCAGTCGAACTGGTCTGCACGCTGGCCAGGCCCGACCCGCAACTGCCGGGGCTGTTGTTCGCGGCCTACACGGCGCGCGAGCTGGGCGCGACATCCGTAGGGTTGATTGCGCCCTATCTCGCCTACATGCGACAGGACAAACGTTTCTCCGATGGCGAGTCGGTGTCCTCGCAGCATTTTGCAAGACTGCTCGCCGGGGCGTTCGACCGGGTTGTGACCGTCGATCCGCATTTGCACCGTATCCATGATCTCGGAGAGGTGTTTTCGATCAATACCAAAGTCGTGCACGCCGCTCCCGCGCTGGCAGACTGGATCAAGGCCCATGTCGAAAATCCGCTGATCGTCGGGCCCGATATTGAAAGCGAGCAATGGGTTGCCGACGTCGCGCAGCGGGCGGGCGCCCCGCATCTGGTGCTCGACAAGGTGCGCCTTGGAGACCGGGATGTTGAAGTGATCGCACCGGGTCTTGAAAAATGGCAAGGCCTGCAGCCCGTTCTGGTCGACGATATCGCCTCCTCGGGGCGCACAATGATCGAAGCGGCCCATCATTTTGAAAAGGCTGGCTTTGCCAAACCTGTCTGCGTCGTTGTCCATCCACTGTTCGCCGACGATGCGTATGAAGCGTTGGAGGCGGTCTCCTCGCGTATTGTCTCCACCAATACCATCCCACATGTCTCCGTCGGCATTTCCATCACGAGCTTACTGGTCTCTTGATACCAAAACGAAATCTCCTGGCCACGACAAGCCGTCGACAAGGGACGCTCCCGATATCGGAAGCTGAAAGAGCAAGGGCGTCCCGAAGGGCGCCAACATCATGAGCCTGGCCAGACTATTTCTCGTATTTTTTCTTTGGGCATTGTGCTTTCCCTTGATCGAAGTCGGGCGCGTTGATGTCTCGCCACTGCGTTTCGCGACGATGAGAGCGATTCTGGCCGGCGCAGTGTTATTGGGGACAGCCGTCATCTTGCGCAAACCGTGGCCGCGGACCCGGCGCGTTTGGTTGAAAATCGCCTGCATTGGAATCGGAGCGACCAGCTTGGGTTTCTGGGGCATGTTTGAGGCGGGCCGGTGGGTCGCGCCCGGTTTGGCGACCGTTCTGGCAAATACCCAGCCACTGATCGCGGCTGTGCTGGCCGTCATCTTTCTCAGGGAGCGTTTATCCCCGCGACTCCTGACCGGACTGCTCGCGGGTTTTGCCGGCATCGCGCTGATCGCATTTACCAACGCACATCCGGAGGACACCGCGGATCCGGCGTTCGGTCTGCCATTCCTGATGATCGCGATTCTTGGGATTTCCGGCAGCAATGTACTCATCAAGCAGATCTCCCGGGAAATAGATCCACTGGTTATGATGGGGCTCCAACTGCTGATAGGTGCGGTCCCGCTGGGACTGGCCGCCCTTGTCATGGAGGCGGATCGACCATTTGAATTTACCGCATCGTTTGGCCTCGCATTATTTTTCCTGGCATTGCCCGGCACGGCGTTGGCGTACTGGTTATGGACCGGTGTTTTGCGAACGATGGATTTGAACCGCGCCAATGCCTTCAGTTTCCTGGTGCCCGTGATTGGTTTATTCATTGGCTGGACCTATTTCGGCGAGCGTTTCACCGCAATGACCTTCCTGGGAATCATCATCGTCCTCGGCGGTTTGACCCTCGCCAATTGGCCCGAACGGGAGACCAACCATGACCGATCCAAATAGGCCTCGCGGCAAGCCCCTCTTCGTTGGCCTGGCACTGGCCGCGGCCGTTTCAGCCGGTTGGACCGGCTATTGGCTCATGATCAAACCCGGTAGTGATACCGCGTCCAGACGACCGCCCTCACCGGCGGCTATGGAAATAGACGAGCGTGATCAACGGCTCGTCACGATGGGTGAACCGCTCTATGCGACCAATTGTGCGTCCTGTCATGGGGCCGATATGGAAGGACAGGCTGATTGGCAGCGCCGGCTGCCAAACGGGCGGTTACCTGCGCCACCGCATGATGAAACCGGGCATACCTGGCACCACCCGGACAGCACGCTGTTCGATATTGTGAAATATGGCACCGCCGCCTTGCTGCCGGTAGACTATGAAACCGATATGGGGGGCTATGAAGACATCCTGACTGACGCGGAGATCCGCGCGGTGCTCGCTTATATCAAATCGCGATGGCCAGACGATATTCGCGACCGCCATCGCCAGATGACCGAGGCTGCCCGGCAGTAACAATTCCTGCTGTCGGATGGGAAACCAGGCACCGACAAAGGGGGTCACCAGCTTATCGGCGGCCCAAACCTGCCCCTCGGCTCATATTGGCATTCACTTGAAGACCAACCGCGCCAATTCGGCGCGGCGCGAGCGGCAACCGATCACTGAATTTTTCAAAAGCGTTATTGGGTCTTTGACGTCCAGGCAACGCCGGAAATCGAGGTCGCTCCCCCCCCGGTCTACTCTGCGGCAGCCAAACGAGCGGGACCGCGGAGAAAAGCTAGGACTCGAGGTTTCATCGCCAGCGCCGGCTTCTCGACCGTCACCCGCATCACCCAGCCGGCGGCAATGGCGCTGACGGTCATGATCGCGAACAGGGCGTTGGCACCGAGGCCCGGCATCAGCGCGAAGGCCATCATGCCCAGCGGCCAATGCAGGATGTAGATGCCGTAGGAGACGTCCTCGACTTCGCGCAATGCCTTGCCGATCCGGCCGGGCACATCGAGGAAGCCGGCCCAGAGATAGAGCCAGGCGAGGGCGATCTGCAGCATCACCGGACCCATTGCGGTGCCCTGGCTGGCGAAGGCGGCGAGCAGTGCCAGGCCGACATAGCCGGCGGAAAGCGGCAGCTGGTCACGGGCAGCATAGAAGCCGGCGCCAATCATGAAGGCGGGGCCGAAACGGGCCATCGAACCGATCGTATCGTCGCCCGGGCCGCTATAGCCCGTGATCTGATAGAGAACGCCGAATGCAGCGGCGAGGCCGGCCCAGACCAGGATCAGGCTGCGGTTGCGGTAGAGGCCGACCGCAGCCAGCAGGCCGACGCCGAGATAGGCGAGCAATTCATAGCGGATCGTCCACAGCGCGCCATTCATCGTCCCGCCGATCGGGGAGGCGTTGAAGACTTGCGGCAGGCCGGCCATCGGGTCGGCTTGCGACAACACCATCAGCGGAAATTGCAGCGTCTGGGCCTGGCTGAAATAGGCGCCGAGCGGAAGCTCGGTGAAGAGCGGGCCGATCACCAGCCACATCAGCAGCACGGCGGCGATCAGGCCGGGGAAGATCCGCAGCACACGCGACAGGGTGAAGGAGGTCATGTTCGGGCGGTTGAGCAGGCTGGCGGTGATCATGTAGCCGGACAGGATGAAGAAGCCGTCGAGCGCCAGCTGCACCGTCGCGTCGACAAACTCCGGCCAGACGCCGTGATAGGGCAGGCCCATCGGGATCAGGACGGCATGCGCATAGACGACGACCAGTGCGAACCCGATCCGCATGGCCGTGAATGTGTTCGACTTGTCTTCGAGCCGGCCATGGCCGGAATGAAAGATCGCACGCATCGCTTCGTCCTCGTCTGCCCGTCCCCCGGCGCAGCGATGCAAAAAGCGGGCCGCCCCTGCCCACCCGCCCTTACGGCTAGAGTGTGGATTCGATAG
>TARA_R110000744_G_scaffold1843_6_pt1 | contig 92738 bp, 73 predicted proteins | sample TARA_R110000744 | Tara Oceans TARA_R110000744 (sample SAMEA4398083) | marine metagenome | biome: Polar Biome; feature: [DCM] deep chlorophyll maximum layer (ENVO:01000326); material: water (ENVO:00002006), including particulate matter (ENVO:01000060) such as... | depth 36 m | reverse complement strand
TCGCTATCGCGTCCGGGCATCCGTCAGGGATGACAAATATTTGTGGTTATGGGTGAAAACGGATGCCCCAGCGCGCGCCAGGCGCCGCCATAAACCTCATGCCGGGATCTCGCCACCGGGGTTGAGCGCCGTCAAGGCGCATGCGCGCAAAGCGGCGCCAAAGGCGGCCTTGACGACGCTGAACACCGGTGGCCCACTGGCTGGCAAGGGATTTATGGGATGGTGTTGGCGAGAATAGGCACAAGGTCTCTAGAACACGTCAGTGCCCCCTTCTGGCCAGTCATCGCTATCCACCCACACAAAGCCATGGCACCCAATACGAAGGAATGAGGCATGAACGAACGGATCATTGACACCGACACATCTCCGGGAAGCACCCAAGAATACACCGTCGAAACTGAGGCGTTTTACAATTCCCAACGTCTGCAGTTCGCGGGACTCTTCGTCACAAGCGCCATGCTCTATTCGGGCGGTGCGCTCGCCACGATCATTGGAATTTACGGCGAGGCGCTCGCCGGTACTGAGGGGAGCGCGGCGCTCCGTGCGGCGATCGACATCGTACAGCTGAGGCTGTCTATGGTCCAACTGATCGCCGCCGCAATATCGGTCATCGGTGTCGCGGGGTTTTCATCTCTCTCCATCGCAATGTGGGACTACAGCCACACAAGACGTACTCGTTGGCAGCGGTTCGTTGCTCGAGCCGGCGACTTCATGTCTTGGTCATCTTTCGCGTTTGGTTTTATAGGCTTCGGGCTTCTAATTTGCGGGTCTTTGACTGCCTTGAGCGCAATCGCGAGCGTCTGACCCCCCTACCGCCACCGACCCTGCAATTTCGCCAGCGCCGCCTTGCCCGGCGTCAACGCCTCATACGGAACCGCATTCAGCGGTGTCTTCGGCAGATGGTTGGCAGCGTGCATATCCGGCAGATCCTCACTCACATAGAGCAGGCCGGTGCGGATCTCGCCGCTGCGGTCGCCGAGCAATAGCGTTTCGATCGCCTGGGCGCGGTCGCGCGGGTCGTAATCGTCGGCGGTCTTGCGCAGTTTGAGGATGCCGCCATCATGCATGGTGACGGTGATGGCGCCGCCCTGGCTGGTGTCGGCGGTGATTTCCTCGGCTTCGGCGACGAAATCGGTGTGGACCAGCGGGTGGTAGTATTTGAAGGTGTGGGCATAGCTCTTGGTCGAGCCGGCATGGTCGTTGAAGGTGACGCAGGGCGAGATGACGTCGATCAGGGCGAAGCCCTTGTGCATCAGGCCGGCCTGGATCAGCGGCACCAGCTGGGACTTGTCGCCGGAAAAGGCGCGCGCGACGAAGCCGGCGCCCAGGGTGAGGGCCTGGACGCAGGGATCGATCGGCGATTGCTCGTTGGCGATGCCCTTCTTGGACTTGGTGCCGATATCGGCCGAGGCCGAGAACTGGCCTTTGGTGAGGCCGTAGACGCCATTGTTTTCAAGCACATAGAGCATGTTGAGATTGCGGCGGATCGCGTGGGCGAACTGGCCGAAACCGATGGAGAGACTGTCTCCATCGCCGGAAATGCCGATATAGTGGAGATCGCCATTGACGGCATTGGCGCCGGTCGCGACCGAGGGCATACGGCCATGGACGCAATTGATGCCGTGGGACTGGCCCATGAAATAGGCCGTCGTCTTGGACGAACAGCCAATGCCGGAGACCTTGGCGGCGCTGTGCGGCGGCAGGTCAAGCTGCCAGAAGGCCTGGACCAGCGCGGCGGTGACCGAGTCATGGCCGCAGCCGGCGCACAGGGTCGACATCGAGCCTTCATAATCGCGCACCGTCAGGCCGAGCTTGTTGCGCGGCAAATGCTTGTCGATCAGCGGTTTGGACATTGAGGTCATGTCAGGCCTCCTCGGCCACGAGGTGCGTTGTGACGCCCTCGATGATGAAAGCGGGATTGGCGGCCATGCCGGCATAATCGAGCACGGGAATGAGCTTGGTCTTGTCGACCGAGGTCTCATTGATCAACAGGCCGCGCAGCTGGGCATCGCGATTCTGCTCGACGACATAGATCTCATCATGGCTGTCCATGAAGGCCTCAACCTCGGCGCTGAAGGGGAAGCCGCGCACGCGCATATAGTTGAGTTCGATTCCCTGCTCGGAGAGGCGATCGAGCGCCTCGCGTACGGCACCGTCACAGCCGCCCAGCGAGATGATGGCGCGCTTGGTCGGCTTGCTCGCCTCGATGATGACCGGGCCGGGCACGGCGTCGGCCGAGTCTTCCCATTTGCGGGTCAGCCGGTCGAGCACTTCCTTGTATTCGGCCGCGTCCTCGGTATAGCCGCCCTTCCAGTTATGGCCCGAACCGCGCGTGAAATAGGCGCCCTTGGGATGCACGCCGGGCACGGTGCGGTAGGCGATATTGTCGCCATCGCGGTCTTCATAGCGATAATATTTCGGCAAGGCCTCGAGATCTTCGGCCGAGAGGATCTTGCCGCGATCAGGCTGATAGCTGTCATCCCATTCCAGCTCGGGGATCATCCAGTCATTCATGCCGATATCGAGATCGGTCATGAAGAAGACCGGCGTCTGATAGCGCTCGGCAATGTCGAAGGACTGCACCGCCATCTCGAAGCATTCGGCCGGATTGGCCGGGAAGAGCATGATATGCTTGGTGTCGCCATGGCTGGCATAGGCGCACAGGGTCAGATCGCATTGCTGGGTGCGCGTCGGCAGGCCGGTGGACGGCCCGGCGCGCTGGACGTTGAACAACACCACCGGCACTTCGGAATAATAGGCAAAGCCGATAAACTCGCTCATCAGCGAGATGCCGGGCCCCGAGGTCGGGGTGAAGGCGCGGGCGCCGTTCCAGCCGGCCCCGACGGCCATGCCGATCGAGGCGAGCTCGTCCTCGGCCTGGATGATGCAGAAATTCTTCTCGCCGGTCTCAGGATCAACGCGGAATTTCTCGCAGAAGGATTTATAGCCATCCATCAGCGAGGTCGAGGGCGTGATCGGATACCAGGCGCCAAAGGTGGCGCCGGCATAGACACAGCCCAGCGCGGCAGCCGTATTGCCGTCGATCAGGACATTGCCCTTGGTCGCATCCATCGCCTGCACACGCAGTGGCAGCGGCTCGGCATAGGTCTGCCGGACATAATCCAGGCCAAGATTGATCGCCGTCATATTGGCGTCGATCAGCTTGGGCTTGGAGCCGAACATTTCCTCGACCATGGCCTTGATGATGTTGACATCAATCCCGGTCAGACCGGCAACCGCGCCGACATAGGCCATATTCTTCATCAGCACGCGGGTGCGCGCATTGTCAAATTTGGCATTGCACAGGCGCGCCAGCGGCACGCCGATGGCGGTGATATCTGTGCGGGCATGCAGCTCGGGTCGCGGCCAGGTATCGTCATACAGGAGATAACCGCCCGGCGAGACTTCGGCGAGGTCGCGCTTGTAGGTTTCGGCATTCATCGCGACGACGAGATCGGCGGCGCCGGAGCGCGCCATATAGGCGTCTTTCGTGACGCGGATCTCGAACCAGGTCGGCAGGCCCTGGATGTTCGACGGAAAGAGATTCTTGCCGACCACGGGCACGCCCATGCGGAAGATCGCCTTCATCAGAAGACCGTTGGCGCTGGCCGAGCCGGTGCCGTTCACATTGCCGATCTTGATGACAAAATCATTGATGCGGAGATCCGCCATGGTGTCCACAATGTCCTTCATTCTGCCGCCACCCGGCGCGCTTCGTCATCGACATGAGGGATGAGAATATCGCCATCCTGCATGTCCCAGGCGGCCGTCGGGCAGCGCTCGGCGCATAGGCCGCAATGCAGGCAGAGATCCTCGTCCTTGACCATGACGCGGCCGGTATCCTTCAGCGGCGCCGAGACATAGAGCGCCTGGTCGAGATTGTCCGCCGGGGCCTTGAGCCGGGTGCGCAGCTCGCCCTCATCGCCATTCTCGACGATGGAGAGGCAATCGACCGGGCAGATATCGATACAGGCATCGCATTCCTTGCACAGGGGCGGATCGAACACGGTCTGGACATCGCAATTGAGACAGCGCTGCACCTCGGTGTGGATCTGCTCGGCGGTATAGCCCATCTCCACTTCGATCTTGCGATTGCCCAGCCGGGCCTTGAGCTCGACCAGCGGCATCACACCGCGATGGCCGCGCTCGTAATCATTGGAATACATCCACTCATTGACGCCCATCTTGGCGCTGTTGAGATTGACGCCGCGCGGCATGCGCGCCGCCAGATCGGTTTTCTCGCAATGCTTGTGGATCGAGATCGCCGCCTGGTGGCCATGCTCGACGGCCCAGATGATATTCTTGGGACCGAAGGCGCTGTCGCCGCCGAAAAACACGCCGGGAATGGTCGACTGATACGTTGTCGTGTCGACAATGGGCACGCCCCATTTGTCGAATTCCAGCCCGATATCGCGCTCGATCCAGGGGAAGGCGTTTTCCTGGCCGATCGCCAGGATGACATCATCGCAGGGGATGATGGTGGTACCGGTATTGCGCGTCGCGGTGATATTGCCGCGCTGATCGAGATCATACTCCATCAGCTCGAATTCCATGCCGACAAGCTTGCCATTCTCGGTCACGAAGCGCTTGGGCGAATGATTGACGAGGATTTCGACATTCTCGTCCTCGGCGTCTTCCAGCTCCCAGGGCGAGGCCTTGAAGAATTCGCGCGGCTTGCGCGCCATCACCTTGACGTCGTCGGCCCCGAGCCGCAGCGAGGAGCGGCAGCAATCCATCGCCGTATTGCCGACGCCAATGATCAACACCTTTTTGCCGATCTTCTCGATATGCTCGAAAGCGACGCTTTCCAGCCAGTCGATACCGATATGGATATTGGCGTCGGCCTCGTCGCGGCCCTCAATCTGCAGATCCTTGCCCTTGGGGGCGCCGGAGCCGATGAAGATGGCGTCATAACCGCCGGCCAGCATGGCGCGCATGCTTTCGATACGGTGATTGAGCTTCAGATCGACGCCCATATTGAGGATATAGCCGATCTCCTCGTCGAGCACTTCTTCCGGCAGGCGGAAGGAGGGAATGTTGGAGATCATCAGCCCGCCGGGGCGGTGCATGGCTTCGAATATCGTGCATTCATAACCCAGCGGCGCCAGATCATTGGCAACGGTCAGCGAGGCGGGACCCGCCCCGATCAGCGCGATCTTCTTGCCGTTCGTATTCGCTGGCTTCTGCGGCACCAGGTCGGCGACCTCGCCGCGATGATCGGCGGCGACGCGCTTGAGGCGGCAGATCGCGACCGGTTCTTCCTCGACGCGCCCGCGGCGGCAGGCCGGCTCGCACGGTCTGTCACAGACGCGGCCGAGAATGCCGGGAAACACATTGGAGCGCCGATTGACCATATAGGCCTCGGTGAACTCCCCCTGGGCGATCAGCCGGATATATTCCGGGACCGGGGTATGGGCCGGACAGGCCCACTGACAATCAACAACCTTGTGGAAATAGTCGGGATCGCCGGTATTGGTCGGCTTCATTGCGAGCTTCCCCCCGGGGCAGCGCCCCGTTCATGACTGAGGCCCGATGTCTGGCACCCGCCCCTTATTGGGAGGCATTCTCACATTGTCTTAGCCATTGGGGTCAAGCAGTTTCGCCCTAAATCGGCCCTGCCAAGCGCAGTATGTATGCGGCTGCGACGCGTTCGCATCGAATTGAAAACCGGGCGGCCCGTCGCACAAGGCCGGGATGGTCAGCGGCGTCACTCGTTTCGCCCGCCGAATCCATGCTAGTTTTCCACGTCACCCGGACACACAGGGGCCCGACATGTCAAAGCCGACCATCATCATCACCTATGCCCGCTCCCTGATGGCCCTGACCGTTGGCCAGTCCCTGCGGCCCATCGCCGGCAGGCTGATCGGTGTCGACAGTGTCGAATGGACGGTGTTGGGCTTTTCCAGACTGTGCGACGACAACCGGCGCGTGCCCGATCCCGGCGAGACCCCGGAGGCCTATGTCGAGGCGCTCGTGGAGTTGAGCCGGGAATTCCTTGATGAGGGCCCGGTCCTGATCATGCCGGTGTTCGAGGACGCCTCGCTGCTGGCCAAACACCGCGACCGCTTTGCCGACGGTGTCGTCATCGCGGCCTCACCGGCGGAGGCGATTGACCAGGTCGATCCCAAGGACCGGCTGGCGCATTCGCTGGAGAGCTGGGACGTGCCGGCCCCGGTGACCGACGTGTTCGAGGCGCCGCTCCAGCCGGGCGAGGGCGATTTCCGCAACAGCCCGCCGCTAATCATCAAGCCGGCGCAGGGCAATGGCGGGCGCGGCGTGTTGATGGTGGAAACCGCCAAGGCGCTGGACCACGAGCTGACCCATCGCAAGGGCACGCAATTGCTGCAGGCGCTCGTGCCCGGCGAGGATTACTGCGTCACGGCGATGGCCGATGGCAAGCATGTCTTCGCCCTCTCCGCCTATCGCAATCTGGAACAATACCCGCCGCATAACGGCGCCGGCGCCCTGCGTGAGACCGTGCTGGCCACCCCGTTCGAGCCGGCCATGCAGCGCCTCGTCGAGGCCTCCGGCTGGACCGGCACTTTGCAGGCCGATTTCCGCTGGACCGGCGCGGCCGATCACGCCCCCGAACTGATCGAGATCAATCCGCGGCTTTGGGCCGGCATCACCCACTCCGTGCATTCCGGGATCGACTACCCGCTCCTGCTCGCCCTGCAGACGCTCGGCGAGCCCCTGCCCGAGCCCGGCAAGCCGCAAATCGGCTATCGCTCCAAACTCCCGCTCGTCTGGCTGGCCGGGCTCACAGGGACCAGCCTGGACGATGCCGAATATTTCGCCCAGATCGAGGAGAGCTGGCACCGCATGACGCGGTCCGATACCAAGCTGCACGCGCGCATCGCTCATCTCTGGGCCAATATGACTGATTTCGAGACCCTGAAGGATGATATCCATGCCGCCCTCGAACGCGGCGAGCGTGGCAAGCACGCCCAGACCGATATCCGCGCCGACGAGGCCGGCAGTGTCGCGCTGGGCACGCTCTTCATCATCTCGCATCTGCTGCGCCATGGCCGCCTGCCGGCCGAGGTCAAATAATGCCTGACGGTCCTGCGAGATCGCGAAAACCGCTGATCGGCTTCACCGCCGCCACGCGCGGCGATCACGGTGTCGCCTGGCTGTTGCGGCTGGCGATCTTTCTCGGCGGCGGCCGCTCGACCCGGATCACAGCGCCGTTTGAGGACTGGCATGGCGAGCGCCCCGACGGCCTGTTGCTGAGCGGCGGGCTCGATATCCACCCGACCCGCTATGCCGGCGATGAGAGTTTTGAATCCGAGTTCGATCATGACCGCGACCATCTGGAATTCTCCTGGATGGACTGGGCCGACCATGCGCGCATCCCCGCCTTTGGGATCTGCCGCGGCCTGCAAATGCTCAATGTTCATGCCGGCGGCGATCTGCACCAGACGCTCGACCCTGACATCATCGCCTCATGGCCGACCACCGCGATCGAATACATGATCTTTCGCAAGCCGATCCGGATCAAACCGGGCTCACATCTGGAAGCGGCGACCGGCTGCACCGAACTCGAGGTCAACAGCCTGCACCGCCAGGCCGTGCGCACCCCGGCGCCGGGCTTCACCGTCGTCGCCCATGAACGCGCCAGCGACGGCATCCAGGCGATCGAGGCCAGCGATCCCGCCCTGCGCATGGGCGTGCAATATCACCCCGAACTGTTGCTGCATGACCGCACCGCAAGATCGCTGTTTCGCTATTTCGTGGATCAGTGCCGGGGGAAGTGAGCGGGGCGGGCTGACGCCCGGCCCGACGCATTCTTCCCCGCCCCGACAGGGTCAGTGGAAGGCTTCGCCGCGCGCCAGCCTGCCGATGATCGCCGCGATCCGGTTTTGCCGCGTCTGCGGCGTCCGGGCCGTGTGGACGCGATGGTAGATCGCGAACAGATTGGCCTTGTTGAGGGTTTTGAAGAAGACCGCCGCCGCCTCATTGCCGGCCAGGGCCTCAAGGAATTCCGCCGGAATCTCCATCTCCGCCGAGCCGGCATAAGCCACGTCCCAGCGGCCATCCGACCGTGCCGCCTCGACCGCGGCCAGACCGGGCGCTTGCATCCGGCCCGTCGCGATCAGGGTTTCGGCGTGGCCGCAATTCTTCTTCGACCAGCCGGAGCGTTTGGTGCGCGGCGTGAAGCGCTGAAAATAGGCCGTGGCGCCATGCGACTTTTTCAGCCCGTCAATCCAGCCCCAGGCAATCGCCTCGATCACCGCCTCTTCCCACGTCAGCGAGGGAATGCCCGAGGAGCGCTTGAAGATCTTCAGCCATAACTGGGTGGAGCTGGCATGATTGGCCTCCAGCCAGCCGCAGAATTCGGCAGGCGTGGCGAAGCTTTCGGCATTGTCGTGGTCTATGTCCATGGGGATGCCGCATTGCGCTCGGGGTGGGTGTCGCTGACTGGTTACCAGGGATCGGTCGGAAAGTGGAAGTGCCAGGCTGACCCGGACCCTGTCCGGAGCCCCCTCACCTCGTGCAGTAAATCAGATATTTGTGCCCATCGAGGTCGCGGAAATACGCCGCATAGAAGTGCGCGCTGCGGCGGCCCGGCGCGCCGGCATCGGCCGCCCCCAGCGCCAGCGCGCGGGCGTGCAGTGCATCGACGGCCTGCGCACTGTCCAGCACCAGACCGATCATCGAGCCATTGCCGACTGTGGCCGGCTGGCCGTCCTCGGGCCGGATGATCGAAATCCCCGGTGCGTCGCCGCCCGCCCAGGCGATGAAGCTCTCGCCCTGCATCGTGCGCGCGGCACCGAGCTCGGCCAACAGGGCATCATAGAAGGCCGCCGCTTCCTCGAAGCGATTGGTGCCGAGCGTGACATAGCCGATCATGGGGTTTCCTGTCTGTGGTTGGCGCTGGAGGGAGGTCTGCCCCGCGACCGGGCGACCGGATTGAAGCATGCCCCCTACCGCCCCACCATACCTCATCTTCCCCCGGAGGAGCGCAGCGAATTCCGGGGCCTGCCACGCGTTGGGAGCCTGGCTGGATTCCCCTCCGGCAGGCCCCGGCACAAGGCCGGGGGAAGAGGGTTTTGTGGGTTTTGAAAACCTGGCAGCCCCCTCACAACTCATCCACCGAACTCTCATGATGCCGCGCCTCGGCCTTCAGCCAGGCAATAAAACTCTGCGCATCCGCGCTGAGCGGCCGGTTCTTCGCGGTGACGACATGATAGGCCGAGCGCACCGGCGAGGCTCCGTCGGCGAAGAGCGCGACCAGCCGCCCGGCGGCGAGGTCGTTCTGGACCAGGGTGCGTTTGGCGAGGGCGACGCCGCGGCCGGCCACGGCGCTGTCGATCACCAGGGCTGACTGGTTGAAGCGCACGCCGCCGGAGACATCGATACCGCGCACGCGGCGCGCCTTGAGCCAGGAGGCCCAGTCGGCCCCATCGACATCGCTTTCCGGCGAGGCATCGTGCAGCAGGGTGTGGGCGGCGAGATCGCGCGGGCGCACCAGGGGTTTGCCGTCATGCAGCAGATCGGGCGAGCAGACGGGCAGGACTTCCTCGCTCAGCAGGCGTTCCTCATTCAGCGTCATGTCGCCGCCCGGGCCGTAGCGGATCGCCAGATCGGCGGCACCGGCGGCGAGGTCGACGCGTTCGCTGGCGGCGGAAATCCAGACTTCAATGCCCGGATGCGCGTCCTGGAAACGGTGCAGGCGCGGGGCGAGCCATTTGCCGGCGAAGGAGGGCGAGACCGAGACCGTCAGGCTGCGCTTCAGCGTCGGTCGCCGCATCAGGGAGACGGCACGTTCGAGCTGGTCGAAGGCATCGCTGGCGGTGATCGCGGCGGCGCGGCCGGCATCGGTCAGGGCGAGGCCGCGGCCCTGACGCGTGAAGAGCGGCGTGCCGACATGCTCTTCCAGCAGGCGGATCTGCTGGCTGATCGCACCGGGCGTGACGGCCAGTTCGTCGGCGGCGCGGGAGAAGCTTTCAAGCCGCGCGGCGGCCTCGAAGGCGCGCAGGGCATTGAGCGGGGGAAGGCGTGAGGTTCGGGCCATCGCTACTATTTAGTTTTTCTAATTGATAATGGCAATAATCATCGTTTGAATTCAGCCTACCCAATAGAAATATTGCAGGTGTCGCGCCATGAAGGCGCAGGATTGGATTTGTCAGATGCGTGTTTTTCCAGCCTCCATGCCCTTGGACGGCCGAACGGTGATCGTCACGGGCCATGGCCCGATGGCGCAGGCCAAGGCGCGCCTCTTTCTCACCTCCCCAGCCCGGTTGAAGTGGTTCACCGGCGAAGCGGCCGATCCTGTACCTGCGGATATTGCCCAGTATGCAAGGGTTATAGATCGGGAGCCGATCCGGTCTGACCTTCATGGCGCGATGCTGCTCTTCATCGCCGGTGGCGAAGCCGCGGCGATTGCCCAACTGGCCGCCACCGCCCGCGAACTGGGCGTGCTGGTCAATATCGTCGATTCCCCCGCCGCCTCCGATTTCCAGACCCCGGCGATTGTCGACCGCGACGGCATCGTGATTTCCATTGCATCCGGCGGTGCTGCGCCGGTGCTCTCCGTCGATATCCGCGCCGCCATCGAGACCCTGGTCCCGGCGCGTATCGGCGTGCTGGCCGATCTGGCGCGCGAGCTGCGCGGCACGGTCAAATCCGTCATCAAGCGTTTCGACGACCGCCGCGCCTTCTGGGAACGCGCCTTGCGCGGCAAGGCCCGCGATCTGGCGCTGTCGGGCGACAAGGCCGGCGCCCGCCGCGAAATGCTGCGCACCCTCAATGGCACAGCCGAGCCCGCGACGGGCATTGTCCATCTGGTCGGTGCCGGTCCGGGCGATCCCGATCTGTTGACGCTGAAAGCCGCCCGCCTGCTGCGCGAAGCCGATGTCATTGTGCATGACCGTCTGGTCAGCGCCGGTGTGCTCGATCTCGCCCGCCGCGACGCCATCCGTATCGATGTCGGCAAGACCAAGGGCCATCACCCCGTGCCGCAGGACTCCATTGCGGATATCCTGATCGAGCAGGCCGGCAAGGGCCTGCGCGTGGTGCGGCTCAAGGGTGGCGACCCGTTCATTTTCGGGCGCGGCGGCGAGGAACTCGAAGCCGTGCGCGCCGCCGGGATCGCGGTCGAGGTCACGCCCGGCATCACCGCCGCGATGGCCTGCGCCGCGTCGGCGGGCATTCCGCTGACCCATCGCGATCATGCCCAGTCGGTCACCTTTGCCTCCGGCGTCGTCAAACAGGACGGGCCGGACGCCGATTACCGCGCCCTCGCCGCGCCCAACAGCACGGCGGTCTTCTATATGGGCGTCGGCGCCGCACCGCAGATCCAGACCAAGATGCTCGCCCATGGCCGCGCGCCACAAACCCCGATCGCCCTGATCGAGAACGGATCGAGCGATGCCGAGCGCCGCTTCACCGCAACGCTGGGCGATCTCGCCGGGCTGGTGGTGCGCGAAAAGATCAGTGGCCCGACCATCATCATTATCGGCGAGACGGCGGCATTCTCCGCCCGCCTGCCCCAGCGCCAGGAGCAATTCGCATGAAAGCCATCACCGCCAATCGTCTCACCGATGGCCGCGTGATCTACCGCACGGCGCAGGGCCAATGGTCGACCCGTTTCGAGGACGCCCAGCCGCTCGGGGATGACGCGGCTGAAACCATGCTCGCCCTGGCCGGGCGCGAATCCGGCATCGCCGTCGGCCCCTATCTGATCGAGCTGGGCGACAAGGCCCCCGCCGGCCAGAAATGGCGCCGCGAGGGCATCCGCATCGACGGGCCGACATCCGGCACGACACGGCAGACGCCGGCAGCGCCAGTTGAACGGGCCGCCTGATGTATCGCTATGATGAATACGACGCGACGCTGGTGCGGGAACGCATCGGTGAGTTTCGCGACCAGATTGCGCGCCGTCTCGACGGGCGCTTGAGCGAGGACGAATTCAAGCCGCTGCGGCTGATGAATGGCGTCTATCTGCAGCTGCACGCCTATATGCTGCGCGTCGCCATCCCCTATGGCACGCTCAACAGCGCCCAGGTCCGCACGCTCGCCCGCATCGCCCGCCAATATGATCGCGGCTATGGTCATTTCACCACCCGCACCAATATCCAGTTCAACTGGCCGGCGCTGACCGATGTGCCCGCCATCCTGGAAGAGCTGGCCGCTGTCGAGATGCACGCGATCCAGACCTCGGGCAATTGCATCCGCAATACCACGGCCGATCCCTATTCCGGCGCCGCCGCCGACGAGATTGAGGATGGACGCCCCTGGGCCGAGATCATCCGGCAATGGTCGAGCCTGCACCCGGAATTCACCTTCCTGCCGCGCAAGTTCAAGATCACCGTCAATGGCGCCGCCGAGGATCGCGCCGGCCTGCGCGTCCACGATATCGGCCTGCAGATCGTGCGCAATGATGCCGGCGAGACTGGTTTCGAAGTCTGGGTCGGTGGCGGCCAGGGCCGCACACCGCGGCTGGCGGTCAGGACGCGCGATTTCCTCGAGCCGCGCGACCTCTTGAGCTATCTGACCGCCGTGCTGCGCGTCTATAATCAGCATGGCCGCCGCGACAATATGTACAAGGCGCGCATCAAGATCCTGGTCGAGGCGCTCGGGGCCGAGGCTTTCACCGCCGAGGTCGAGGAGGAATTCGACGCCATCCGCGGCGGCGAGCTGCAATTGCCCGCGGCAGAGATTGCCCGCATCCGCGCCTTCTTCGATACGCCGAAGATCGACCATCCGGCGCCCCTGCCGGAGGCCGGCGAGCCAGGCTTTCGTCACTGGCTCAAGCGCAATCGCCGCGCCCACAAGGTCGACGGCCTGTCCAGCATTGTCATCTCGTTGAAACCGATTGGCGGCACGCCCGGCGATGCCACCGCCGAACAGCTCGACCTCCTGGCCGATCTGACCGAGCGTTACGGGCTCGACGAGATCCGCGTCACGCCGGAGCAAAATCTGCTGTTGCCGCATGTCCGCAATGAGGATCTTCACCCGCTCTGGCTGGCGCTGAAATCTGCCGGTCTGGCGACCCCCAATGCCGGGCTTGCGACCGATATCGTCTCCTGCCCGGGGATGGATTATTGCAGCCTCGCCACGGCGCGCTCCATCCCGATTGCCCAGGCGATCAGTCAGCGGCTCGAAGCCGCCGGGCTGAGCGAGGCGGCCGGGAATGTCACGATCAAGGTCGATGGCTGTATCAATGCCTGCGGCCATCACCATGTCGCCAATATCGGCGTGCTCGGCCTCGATAAGCGCGGTGAGGAATATTACCAGATCACGCTGGGCGGCGCCTTCGGCAAGGATGCGGCAATCGGCGGCATCGTCGGCAAGGGCCTGGCAGGCGACGATGTGCCCGCGGCCATTGCCCGCGTGCTGGAAACCTATCTCGAGCTTCGCACCGGCCATGAGACGTTCATCGACACGCTGCGCCGCACCGGTGCAGACGCGTTCAAGGAGGCCATCTATGTTGAGCAATGATCTCGCGAGCGAAACCGATCGCGGCGTCGAGGCCCGGCTGGCCTCGGGCGGCGGTGTGGTTGTGGAGCTTCCCGGCGATGCCGACTGGCGCGCGGTTGGCGAACAGATCGGCAGCGCCGTGCAGGTCGATATCCGCTTTGCCAGCTTCAAGGACGGTCGTGGCTTCACCCTGGCGACGCAATTGCGGACCCGCCTGCATTACCAGGGCCGTTTGCGCGCCACCGGCGATCTGATTCCGGACCAGGCCCGGTATCTCAAGCGCGTCGGCTTTGACGCCATCACCCCGGATCGCAGCGACCTTGCGGCCGACTGGGCCAAGGCCGGGCAACAGTTTTCGGTCGTCTACCAGCCAGCGAATGACGCCGTCGCCACCATCACAGACCTGCGCCATCGGGACGGTGATGAGCTGACGCGGCTCAATGCCCGCTATCGCCAGAGCGATGCGCTCGAAATTCTGCGCGATGCGATCGAGACGACCTGGCGCGGCCGGATTGCCCTGCTCTCCTCGTTTGGCACCGAAGCGGCGGTCAGCCTGCACCTGATTTCCCGGATCGACCCGGCAACCCCGGTCTTCTTTCTCGATACCGGACGGCATTTTGCCCAGACCGAACAATATCTGCGCACCATGACGGAGCGCCTGAAACTGACCGGTCTGCGCGTCCTGAAACCCGACACCGCCGAGGCCCGCGAAGAGGATGCTGACGGTTATCTGTGGCAACGCGATGCCGATGCCTGCTGCGCCTTGCGCAAGGTGCGCCCATTGGCGCGGGCGCTGGAGGGTTTCGACGCCCTGGTGACCGGACGTAAACGCTTCCATGGCGGTGCCCGTACCGAGCTGCCCGTGGTCGAGCGGGTCGCCGACGGGCTGCGGGTCAATCCGCTGGCCAATTGGTCGGCGGAGCAGATCCAGGCCTATTTCCAGACGCATGATTTGCCGCGTCACCCATTGGCCGATATGGGGTATAGCTCGATTGGATGCTGGACCTGCACGGCGCCGGCCTATGGCGGCGGCGGTCTGCGCGCCGGCCGCTGGCCCGGCCAGGACAAGACGGAATGCGGCATTCACGCACCGGCGCAAGGCGCTGCGGTTCGACCAGAAAGAGAATGACCATGGCCTATTCGCATATCCTCGACCTGATTGGCTCCACACCGCTGATCCGGCTGGACGGCCCATCGGACGCCACTGGCTGCGAGATTCTCGGCAAGGCCGAATTTCTCAATCCCGGCGGTTCGGTCAAGGACCGCGCCGCGCTCAATATCGTGCGTGAAGCGGAAGCCGACGGCACGCTGCGCCCCGGCGGCACGATTGTGGAAGGCACGGCCGGCAATACCGGGATCGGCCTGGCCCTGGTCGGCGGCGCGCTCGGCTATCCGGTGATCATCGTGATGCCGCGCACCCAGAGCGATGAGAAGAAACAGGCGATCCGCTCCTTCGGCGCGCGCCTGATCGAGGTCGATGCGGCCCCGTTCTCGAGCCCCAATCATTTCGTCCACTATTCCCGCCGCCTCGCCGAGGAGCTCAATGAAAGCCAGGCCGCCGGCGCGATCTGGGCCAATCAGTTCGACAATCTCGCCAATCGCCGCGCCCATGAGAAATCAACCGGCCCTGAAATCTGGAAACAGACCGGCGGCAAGATTGACGGCTTCATCTGCGCTGCCGGCACGGGCGGCACCCTGGCCGGCACCGCCGCCAGCCTGCGCGTCTTCAAGCCGGAGATCGCGATCGGCGTCGCCGACCCGGCCGGTGCGGCACTCTACAGCTATTACACGCAAGGCGAGCTGCGCGGCGAAGGCTCCTCGATCACCGAGGGCATTGGCGTCAACCGCATTACCGGCAATCTGGAGGGCCTGACGGTCGACCATGCCTACCGGATCGAGGACGCGGAAATGCTGCCCATCCTGTATGATCTGGTGCGCCATGAGGGCCTGTCACTGGGCGGATCGGCCGGAGTGAATATCGCCGGCGCCATGCGGCTGGCGCGCGATCTCGGGCCGGGCAAGACCATCGTCACCATGCTGTGCGATGTCGGTGCGCGCTATGCCGGCAAGCTGTTCAATCCGGAATTCCTCGCCAGCCGGGGCTTGCCGATCCCGCCCTGGACCGATACCGAAGCCGCGCCTGCCACGGCCTGATGCCTGCACGCCCCCGACCTGAAATTGCGACAAAGACGATGACGATGACCGCACCCGTGCCCGCCACACCCGTTTCCGTGAAGAACTCAGTCTCCGCCAAGCCCGGCCCCTTCACGGTCGAGACGGTGCTGGAGGTCAAGCATTTCACCGACCGGCTCTTCTCCTTCCGCATCACGCGCCCGGCGGCGTTCCGCTTCCGCTCCGGCGAATTCGTCATGATCGGATTACCGAAGGAAGACGGCAAACCGCTCCTGCGCGCCTATTCCATCGCCAGCCCTTTCTGGGACGAGGCGCTCGATTTCTACTCGATCAAGGTCGCTGACGGGCCGCTGACCTCGCGCCTGCAGCACATCCAGCCCGGCGATGAAGTCCTGCTTGGCCGCAAGCCTACTGGAACCCTGGTGCTCGACGCGCTCAAGCCTGGCAAACGCCTCTACATGATCTCTACCGGCACCGGCATCGCCCCCTTCGCCAGCCTGATCCGCGATCCGGAGACCTATGAGAAGTTCGACGAGGTCATCCTGACCCATACCTGCCGTCAGAGCGCCGAGCTGACTTATGGCGAGGAGCTGGTAGCCGCCACCAAACAGGACGAGCTGATCGGCGAAATGGCCGCCGAGAAACTGGTCCACTTCACTTCGGTCACCCGCGATGACGGTCCGGTGAAGGGCCGCGTCACCGATATGATGAAATCCGGCGAGCTCTATACCCGCCTCGACGTGCCCGCCCTCGACCCGGCCGTCGACCGGGTGATGATCTGTGGCTCGGAAGGTCTGTTGAAAGACGTCAAACAGATCTGCCTCGATGCGAATTTCATCGAGGGCTCGAATGCGGCGCCGGCCGATTTCGTGATCGAAAAGGCCTTTGTCTCCACGGATTGACAACACATAAACATATCTTTATGTGTGAATTCGCGCCGATTTGATGTTCAGCTTGCGGGCGCGGAATAAATGCGGCTAAAGCGGATCGAATGGGCGTCGGGGGTTCTCCCCCCGGATCTTCCTCGCGCCCGTTCGACCCCAAATTCGGCGCCCGCTTTATTCCGCCAGCGGAATCCAGCATGCCGATCACTCTCGAACGTCCTGTCGATACGACAATCCACGATATCTCGGCCAATCTCTGCCGGGCCACAGGCGCACCGCTGCGTGTCCATGGCCGCCTGACCGGACCGGACGGCGCGCCCGTCTGCCTCGTGCTTGGCGGGATCTCCTCGGACCGTGCCGTGGCATCGAGCCGCAATGAGACCGGCTGGTGGCCGGCACAGGCCGGGCCCGGCCGCGCAATCGACACGGATCATTGGCGCATTCTGTCCTTCGATTTCCTCGCCGATGAAGTCAAACCCCTGCCAACGACCAGCGACCAGGCGCACGCGATTCTCGCCCTGGCCGATGCAGCCGGGATTGAAAGCTTCTCGATTGTCGGGGCCTCCTATGGCGGCATGATCGGGCTGGCGCTCGCCGTGCTGGCGCCGGAGCGGGTCGAAAGATTACTGGTGATCAGCGCGGCCCACCGCGCTTCGGCCCTGGCCCAGGCCTGGCGCTCAATCCAGCGCGACACCGTCGAACTGGCGCTGCAATACGGCGATGGCCGCGCCGGCCTCGATCTCGCCCGCCGCCTGGCCATGACCACTTACCGCACACCGATCGAGCTGGAATCGCGCTTCTACGACCCCGAACCCGACTGCCGCGATGCCAATGGCGTGGTCGCCTATCTGGAGGCGCGCGGACGTGAATTCGCGGCCCGTGTCGCACCGCAACGCTTTCTCGCCCTGTCGCGCTCGATGGATGAGCATTGTATCGATCCCGGCCGGCTGGAATGTCCGGTCACCTATCTCGCTGTGGTCGAAGACCAGCTCGTACCGCCCGAACAGATTGCCGAAGCGGCGCGGTCGACACCAATGGGGACGCTGAAACGCCTGCACTCGCTCTACGGGCATGACGCCTTCCTGAAGGAAGATGCAGCAATTTCGGCCGCCATCACCAGCTTCCTGGGAGGCTGACATGGCCCGCGACCCCCGTACTGCCGCCGTTCGCGCCGGCCTCAATACCGATGCGAGCTGGAATGCGGTCATCCCGCCGATCTCGCTCTCGACCGCCTATCGCCGCGAGGACCCGGCGGTGCAGCCGGCCTTCGACTATGCCCGCACCGGCAATCCGGGGCGCTCGACCCTCGCCGCTGCCATCGCCGAGCTGGAGCACGCCGCCGGCGCCGTGGTGACCTGTTCGGGCATGGCGGCGATCGATCTTCTGTTGCACGATCTGCCCTTCGGCGCCCGGGTGATCTGTTCGCATGATGCCTATGGCGGTACGCGCCGCCTGCTCGATGCGCGCGGCCGCGGCGGACGTCTGCTGCCGGTCTATGTCGAGACAGCCGACACCGAGGCCGTCGCCGCAGCGCTAAAAGAGCCCGCCGCCCTCGTGCTGGTGGAAACCCCGTCCAATCCGCGCCTGCGCATTTCCGACCTGCGCGCCATCGCCGATCTCGCCCATGCCGCCGGGGCCGAGCTGGCGGTCGACAATACCGTGCTGTCGCCAGCGCTGCAGCGGCCGCTCGATCATGGCGCCGACTATTCGGTGCAGTCGGTGACCAAACTCCTCAATGGCCATTCCGACATGGTCGGCGGCGTCGTCTGTGTCGCCGATGCCGACAAGCTCGCCAACCTCGTCTGGTGGACCAATTGCGCCGGCATTGGCGGCGGTGCCTTCGACAGCTATCTCGCTCTGCGCGGCCTGCGCACCCTGGCGCTGCGGGCCAAGGCCCAGTGCGAGAGTGCGAGCGAGATCGCCGCCTGGCTTGAGGCCGATCCGCGCATTGCCGCGATCGACTTTCCCGGACTTGCCAGCCATCCCGGCCATCAGCTCGCAGCGCGGCAGCAGGACGGGTTCGGGCAATTGATTTCGATCCAGCTCGCCGACGGTGTCGCCGACGCGCGCGATACCGTCCGGCGGCTGCAGGTTTTCACCCTCGCGCAATCGCTCGGCGGCGTGGAGAGCCTGGTCAATATCCCGGCCCTGATGACCCATGCGGCGATGACGCCGCAGGCGCGTGCCGAGGCGGGCATATCCGACAGTCTGGTCCGCCTCTCCATCGGGCTGGAAGCGCCCGCCGACCTGATCGCCGATCTCGACGCCGCACTGACCCCGTAGCGGGGCCTTTCACTCGGCCACGCCTCGCCCTATACCTTGGACTCCAAACGGGTTTGACGATCCGCGATGCGGCCAGGGGTATGCATGTCGAGACAGAGCGAATGGATTGACGCCTTTGCCGGTGTGAAGCTGGTCGTGTTCGGCGATGTCATGCTCGATCGCTATACCTTCGGCGACTGCAATCGCATCTCGCCGGAAGCGCCGGCCCCGGTCTTCCTCGCCCAGCGGGTCGAGGAAATGGTCGGCGGCGCCGGCAATGTCGCGCGCAATATCGCCAGCCTTGGTGGCCAGGCAGCGCTGATCGGCGCCATCGGACATGACAGCGCCGGCCTCGCCCTGATCGCCGCCGCCGACGACACGCGCGGCCTCACCCCGCACCTGGCCAGAACCGATGCGGCGCGCACGGCCGTCAAGAACCGCTTCGTCGCCAAGAACCAGCAAATGCTGCGCGTCGATGAGGAAGATATCGTCGATCTGCCCGACATCACGGTGGAGGCCCTGTTCGCGCATCTCGACACCCAGCTGGAGGGCGCCGCAGCGCTGATCCTGTCGGACTATGCCAAGGGCGTGCTGTCGCGCCCGACCATTGCCCGCGCTGCCGCCATGGCCCGGGCGCGCGGCCTGCCGGTGATCGTCGATCCGAAATCACGCGATCTCGCGCGCTATCGCGGCGCCACCGTCATCACCCCCAATGCCAAGGAAGCCGAAGAGGCGACCGGCCTGGATTGCCACAGCGATGATGGCGCTGCCGAGGCTGCGGCCCTGATCGCGCAGCAGACCGATTGCCCGGTCGTCGTCATCACGCGCGGCCCGCAAGGCATGACGGTGCGCTCCTTCGACGGCACCATTCATCACATGCCGACCGCGGCGCGCGAAGTGTTCGACGTCTCCGGCGCCGGCGATACCGTCGTCGCCGCGCTGGCCCTGGCGCTGGCCTGTCACGCCCCGATCGAGATCGCCGCCGAACTGGCCAATCGCGCTGCCGGCATTGTCGTCGGCAAGGTCGGCACCGCCACCGTGAGCGCCGCCGAGCTTCACCGCACCCTGCAGAGCGGCGGCACCGGCGCCGACAAGATTGCCGACCTCGCCGGCGCCGCCCGGGCCTGCCGCGATTGGCGCGCGACCGGCCAGCGGACGGTCTTCACCAATGGCTGTTTCGACCTTCTCCATCCCGGCCATGTCAGCCTGCTCGCCTTCGCCAAGGCGCAGGGCGACAAGCTGATCGTGGCGCTCAATTCCGATGCCTCGGTCAAACGCCTCAAAGGCCCGGACCGCCCGGTCCAGAGCGAACATGCCCGCGCCGTGGTGATGGCCGCCCTGCGCGATGTCGATCTGGTCGTGGTGTTCGACGAGGACACGCCGCTCGAGGCGATCACCGCCATCGGACCCGACGTGCTGGTCAAGGGCGCCGACTATGCCGGCAAGACGGTGGTTGGTGCCGATGTCGTGACCGCGCGCGGCGGCATGGTCGTGCTGGCGCCGCTGCTGGACGGGCATTCGACCACGGCCTCGATCGGCCGCGCCGGCCGCAATGCCGATGCGTGAGCCCTTCCTCGTCTTGCTCGACCGCGACGGCACGATCAATATCGACCGCAAATATCTCGGCGATCCGGCCGGCCTGGAATTCCTGCCCGGCGCCATCGAGGGGCTGACGGCGCTGCGCGATGCCGGCGCCGTCTTCGCGATTGTCACCAACCAGTCCGGCATTGGCCGCGGCCTGTTCGACCGTGAACAGGCCGACACCGTCAATCAGCATCTCCTCGCGATGCTCTCTGCCCATGGCATCGAGATCGCCCATGTCGCGCTGTGCCCGCACACGCCCGATGACGGCTGCAACTGCCGCAAGCCGGCGCCGGGCCTGGCGCTGGAAGCCGCTGCGGCGACCGGCCTGCCGCTGGAGAACGCCTGGGTGATCGGCGACAAGACCAGCGATACCGGGCTGGCGGATGCTGTCGGGGCGCGGGGGATTTTGATCACCGGCGATCCGCTGGGTTCACCGGCGGAGCATTTCACGGCGGGCGATCTGGTCGAGGCGGCGGGGATCATTCTGAGGGAGGGATGAAGCCCCGCGCTTTTCTCCCAAAAACACAAAAAACTTGTCATCCCTGACGGATGCCCCGCGAATGCGGGGCGCAGATCAGGGACCCAGAACCACCGTCGATAATCCATACGCACTGGACAGTCACATCGTCGCTGCCTCGGCGCGGAAGCCACATCCGTCGGGCGTCTGGGTCCCTGACCTCCGCCCGGATCGCTACGCGTCCGGGCATCCGTCAGGGATGACAAAAGTTGTTGTTTTATGGTGGGATAGGGGCCCTAACCCCGCCCTCAAAATCATCGCTTCCATTTGCGAGCCGCTCTTCTCACGCGGGAATCACGCAAAACACTTCTCCCCAAGCGATCATGTCCTTGTTCCTCGCCCGCTTTGCCCAGCCGCCGAATAACGACCGGCGAGCGCGATAGATGTTGACGGAAACTGTCTCACCGCGCTCCGCGTGCTCGATGAGCCAATCTTTGTGGCGCGGCGCGATAATCAAGTACTGTTCTTGAGCCGACAAGCCATAGCTTGAAAGGTCAAACGACCCTCGGAGCCTGATGAGGACGGAATCCCCTCCCTCCCGGGCCTGCGCTTTGCATACGACATCATAAGCAAGCGGCGGGTCGAACCCGTCATAGTCCCGCGATGTGATCAATTGCTGCGAAGCCATTTTGCGACCTAATTTGTTGGACCAAGACGAGTGCGCCGAGGATTACCCCCTCACCCCGTCCTCACCCGTCCCACAGCATCCTTCCATCCGGCCCGCATTCGCTCCCTGTGCCCCGCATCGCACCCCGGCTTGAACTCCCGGTCCGCCTTCCAGATAACCCGCCCATCCTCCAGCTTGCGGAACAATCCAGCGCCGAGCCCCGCCAGGAAAGCCGCACCCCAGGCGGTGGTCTCGGTGTTTTTCGGGCGGACGACTTCGATGTCGGTGAGGTCGGCGAGGCGCTGCAAGATGGTGTCGTTTCTGGCCATGCCGCCATCGACGCGCAGGGTTTGGGTGGTGACGCCGTCGCCGGCCATGGCGTCGAGCAAATCGCAGGTCTGGTGGGCGGTGGAATCGATCGCGGCCTGGGCGATCTCGGCGCGGCCGGCGCCGCGGGTGAGGCCAAGAATGGCGCCTCTCGCATCGGCATCCCACCAGGGCGCGCCCAGCCCGGTGAAGGCGGGCACGAGATAGACGCCGCTTTCCGGGTCGGCGCCCTGCGCCAGGGCACTGATATCGGAAGCCTGGCTCAAGAGGCCCAACCCGTCGCGCAGCCATTGCACCGTCGAGCCGGCGGAGAGGACCGAGCCTTCCAGCGCATAGGTGGTTTCGCCGGCGATGCGATAGGCGATGGTTGCCAGCAGGCGGGTGCGCGAGCGGACCATGTCCTTGCCCGTATTGAGCAGCAGGAAGGCGCCGGTGCCATAGGTGGACTTCATCTCGCCGGGGCGGAAACAGGCCTGGCCGATGGCGGCGGCCTGCTGGTCACCGGCGACACCGGTGATCGGCAGGGACCGGCCGAGCAGGTCGGCCTGGGTGGTGCCGAAATCGCCGGCGCAATCGCGCACATCGGGCAGGAGCGCAGCGGGGACGTTGAACAGGTCGAGCAGATCCTCGTCCCAGCGGCCCTCGGCGATATTATAGAGCGAGGTGCGGCTGGCATTGGTCGCATCGGTAGCGTGGACGGCGCCGCCGGTCAGGCGCCAGATCAGCCAGCTATCGACCGTGCCGAAGGCGAGCTCGCCCTGGGCGGCACGCTCCCGGGCGCCGTCGACATGGTCGAGGATCCAGGCGATCTTGGTGGCGGAGAAATACGGGTCGAGCACCAGGCCGGTGCGCGAGACGACGGTCTCGGCGCGCCCCGCCTTGCGCAGGGCGGCGCAGACATCGGCGGTGCGGCGGTCCTGCCAGACGATGGCATTATGGATCGCCTGGCCGGTGGCGCGGTCCCAGACAATCGTGGTCTCGCGCTGATTGGTCAGGCCGATCGCCTGCACGCTCCAGCCCTTTTTCTCGGCCTTTTTCAGGGCTTCGCGGGCCGTCGCCAGCACGGTCGCCCAGATCACTTCCGGATCGTGTTCGACCCAGCCGGGATTGGGATAGATCTGCTCGAATTCGCGCTGGGCCTCGGCGATGATCGCGCCATCGGTCGAAAACACGATCGCGCGCGAACTCGTCGTGCCCTGGTCGAGCGCCAATAGCGCCTTGCGCGTCTTGAACATGCCGTCTCCCCCGCCTTGCCTCGGTGTGACTATAGCCCTGCCGCCGGATAAGAAAACGCGCTAGGTTCACAAATCAAAGCCGGGGGAGCCTCATGCCAAAGTCGAATTTCAGCCTGCAAACCCTGCCGAGCCCGACCGGCGCGCGGCTGGCGCTCTATACCTCCGAAGCCAGGGGCACGCCGCGCGGCATTGTGCATATCAATCACGGCCTCGCCGAACATGCCGGCCGCTATGCCCGCTTCGCCGAATTTCTCGCCACGCGCGGCTATCATGTCGGCGCCCATGACCATCGCGGTCACGGCGCGACGACAGCCGATGATGGCGCGCCGCGCCGCTATGCCGACACGGATGGCTGGACCAAGGTGATGGGCGATGTCAGCGCCGTCGAGGATTCGCTGCGCGCCACCTGGCCTGGCCTGCCCCTGATCGTGTTCGGTCATTCCATGGGCGCCGTGATCGCCTTCAACCAGGTGCTGCGCCAGCCGGAAAAACTGGCCGGAGCGGCGATCTGGAACGGCAATATGACGCTGGGCGAGCTGGCCAGCCTGATGAAGCTGATCCTCTGGTTCGAAGCGGCGGCGGGCGGTGAGTTCACGCCAAGCCTCACCCTCGACAAGATGACCTTCAAGGCCTGGAACAAGAATTTCCCCGAACGCCGCACCGATGCCGACTGGCTGTCACGCGATGCGGAAGAGGTCGACAAATACGTCAATGACCCGATCTGCGGCTGGCCGGCCAGCGTCTCGCTCTGGCGCGACTTCCTCGAAGGTGTCGCCTTTGCCGAGGACAAGGCCAATTTCGCCAATGTGCCGCGCGACATGCCCTTCAATCTCGTCGGCGGCTCGAAAGATCCGGCCACCTTGCAGGGCAAGGCGATGCGCACGCTCTACAAGCGCCTGAAGAAAGCCGGTTTCACCGATGTCGATCTCCATATTCTCAAGGGCTTCCGCCACGAAACCCTCAATGAGATCGGCCGCGAGGCGCAGATGGCGGCCTTCGCCGACTGGCTCGACCGCGTGACCGGCTGAGCCCGCGATGATCACCTATGACGTTGCGATAATCGGTGCCGGCGCGGCCGGCATGATGTGCGCCATCGAGGCGGGCAAGCGCGGGCGCACGGTGATGCTGATCGAGCATTCCGACAAGCCGGGCGAGAAGATCCGCATTTCCGGCGGCGGGCGCTGCAATTTCACCAATCTGCATTGCGGCCCGAATAATTTCATCTCGGCCAATCCCCATTTCGCGAAATCGGCGCTCAAGCGCTACAGCCAGCGCGATTTCATCGCCTGGATCGATCGCCACCGCATCGCCTGGCACGAGAAGACGCTGGGCCAGCTGTTCTGCGACGGTCCGGCGACCCAGATCATCGATGCCCTGCGCGGCGAGATGCGCGAGGCCGGGGTCGGTGTTCGGCTGGGTGTTTCGGTCATCTCGCACAAACGCGAGGGCGAGGGTTTCGAGCTCCGGCTCAGCGATGGCACCGTGTTTCGCTGCCGCTCGCTGGTGATCGCGACGGGGGGCAAATCGATCCCGAAAATGGGCGCCACCGGTTTTGCCTATGATGTGGCCAAGGCCTATGGCCTTGAGGTCACCGAGACACGCCCCGCCCTGGTGCCGCTGACCTTCGGGCCGGATATTCTCGAGCGTTTCAAGCCGATTTCCGGCATCGCCGTCGATGCGATCGTGCGCGCCGGCAAGACCTCATTCGAGGAAGCCCTGCTCTTCACCCATCGCGGCCTCAGCGGGCCGGCCATCCTGCAAATCTCCTCCTATTGGCGCGAAGGCGAGGAGATCTCGATCAATTTCCAGCCCGGCTTCGGGATTTTCGAAGAGCTCAAATCCCAGCGCGCCGAGAATGGCCGCCAGGCGATCGGCACGGCAATGTCGGTCTTCCTGCCCAAGCGGCTGGCGCAATTGCTCGCCGCCGATTGCGGCCTGGCCGGCAATCTTGCCGACCAGTCCGACAAGAAGCTCAAGGCGCTCGAAGCCTGGCTGCGTGACTGGCGGATCAAGCCGACCGGTTCGGAAGGCTATCGCACGGCCGAAGTGACGCTGGGCGGTATCGAAACCGCCGGTCTCGACAGCCGAAGCATGGAAGCGCGCCAGGCACCGGGCCTGTATTTCATTGGCGAAGCCGTTGATGTCACAGGCTGGCTGGGCGGGTTCAATTTTCAGTGGGCCTGGTCGTCGGGCTGGTCTGCCGGACAACATGTGTAAAGCCTGTAGGTGTAATTGTCGGCTTCTCGCGCTCGAAAATTCCTCGCCCCGAACCCAGGCACACTGTATCAACTCATCAAAGTAAACGCCGTTCGCTGATTCACGACGATGCACGATCCAATTGCAGGGCACCCAAATGATTTCGTTGAACCGTTCGCAATTGACCGCTCTTGGCATTTTCGTCGCCGTCGTCATCCTGTTCGCCATCGGAACCCTGTTTCAGGGTGACCGGAATTCGACCTCGGGCGCACTGTCCAGTGAACCTGTCCTGTTCGAAGTCGTCACCGAGACCGTCCACGCCATCGACCGCCCCGCCAGGCTGACGTCGCGCGGCCGGACCGAAGCCTTCCGGGAAGTCATCGTGCGCTCGGAAACGGGCGGCCGCATTGTCGCGACACCCGCGATCGAAGGCACGGCCGTCGCCGAGGGCGATACACTCTGCCGTCTCGATATCGATGCTCGCGGCGCCGCCCTCGCCCAGGCTGAAGCTGAATACCGCACACGCGAACTCGACTATAATGCCGCCGTGGAATTGCTCAATCGCGGCCACCGCTCGGCCAATGCCGTTGCCGGCGTCGAAGCCCTGCGCGATGCGGCCCAGGCGCGACTGGAAGCGGCGCGCCAGGAACTCGCCAATATCAACATCCAGGCACCGTTTGCCGGTTATTTCGACAATCGCGCCGGAGAAATCGGCGATTACCTCGCGCCGGGCGGCGCCTGCGGCACGGTCGTGCAGATGGATCCGATCCTCATCACCGCCGAGATTGCCGAACGCGATGTCGCCGGTCTGGTCGCGGGCATGTTGGGCACGGCGCGCCTGATCACCGGCGAGGAAGTGAGCGGCACGGTCCGCTTCGTCGAGCGCCGCGCCGATCCGGCAACCCATACCTTCCGCCTCGAGCTGGAAGCGCCCAATCCGGACGGACAGTTGCGCAGCGGCGTCACGGCGGTCATCACGCTGCCGCTGGCCGCCGAGCCGGCGCACCGGATCCCGACGTCGGTCCTGGCGCTGGGTGCCACCGGCGAGCTGGGCGTCCGCATCCTGGAAACCGGCAATATTGTGCGCTTCCTGCCGGTTGAACTGCTCAGCGATGATGGCGAGGAAGTCTGGGTTGCCGGCCTGCCCGACCCGGTGACGGTCATCACGGTCGGACAGGATTTCGTCGATGATGGCGTGCGGGTCCGGATCGCAAGCCCGGGAGCGTCCGAGTGACCGGACTCGTCGATTTTGCGGTCAATCGCGCCCGGATGATCCTGGCGATCTTCGTCTGCGCACTGATCGCGGGCCTGATTTCCTTTCTGACCCTGCCGCGCGAATCCGATCCTGACATTCCCTTCCCCTATGTCGTCGTCATCGTTCCGCTCGACGGGATTTCCCCGGAGGATGCCGAGCGCCTGATCGTGCGGCCGGCCGAAACCGAAATGCGCTCGATCGATGATCTGGTGGAACTCCATGGCACCGCCTCGCTCGGGGCCGGTTCGCTGGTGGCCGAATTCCAGGTCCCGTTTGACGCCAACCAGGCTGTGCTCGACGTCCGCGAAGCCGTCGACATGGCGCGGCGGCAATTTCCCGAAGATGCCCGCGAACCGGTGGTGCAGGAATTCAACTCCGGCCTCGCGCCGACCATCGCGGTGCAGGTCTATGGCGAGGCCCCCGAACGCACCCTATTCCAGCTCACCCGCCAGCTGGAGGACGCGATCGAGGCGCTGCCTGAAATCCTGCAGGTCGATGTCCAGGGCCTGCGCGAGGAAGTCCTCGAAATCGTTATCGATCCGGCCCTGCTGGAATCCCACGGCGTGACCTATGCGCAATTATTCAACGCCGTGCAGTCGAATAACCGCCTGATCGCGGCGGGTTCGCTTGATAGCGGCGCGGCCCGTTTCCAGGTCAAGGTGCCCGGCCTGTTCGAGACCGCCGATGACGCGCTCAACCTGCCCCTGACCAGTTCCAACCAGGCTGTGGTGACACTGCAGGACGTTGCTGCCGTACGCCGTACCTTCAAGGATGCGGACAGCTATGCGCGCTATAATGGCGCCCCGGCTTTCACGCTTCAGGTGGTCCGGCGCAGCGGCGAGAATATCATGGATACCAGCGCCGCTGTGCAGGCGCTGACGGCCGAGGTCGCGAGCCAGTGGCCGGAAACCGTGCGCTATCAGTTCAGCCTCGACCAATCGACCTATGTGCGCGATTCCCTGCAAAGCCTGACCAGCTCCATCATGCTGGCGATTGTGCTTGTCCTGATTATCGTCGTGGCGGCGCTGGGCCTGCGCTCGGCGCTCCTGGTCGGGCTGGCAATCCCGTCGAGTTTCCTCTTCTCCTTTCTCCTGCTCAGTCTTTACGGGCTGACCGTCAATTTCATGGTGATGTTCGCCATGGTCCTCGCCGTCGGCCTGCTGGTCGACGGGGCGATTGTCGTGGTCGAATATGCCGACCGCAAGCTGGCCGAGGGCGAGACCCGGAAAATGGCCTATACCCATGCGGGCAAACGCATGTTCTGGCCTATCGTCTCCTCGACCGCGACAACCCTGGCCGCCTTCCTGCCCTTCCTGTTCTGGAATTCAATCCCCGGCCAATACATGGCCTATCTGCCGCTGACCCTGATCTTCGTCCTCAGCTCGGCGCTGGTGATGGCCCTGATCTTCCTGCCGACGCTCGGCTCTGTGCTCGGACCGAAGGGCGGCGTGGTCGACACGCAGTCTGCCGTCGCGCACCTCAATGCCCAGGAAGACAGCGACCCGACCGATTTGCCCGGGCTGACCGGACGTTATGCCAAGCTGATCTCCGCCCTCGTCAAACGACCGCTCGCGGTGACGCTGAGCGCCATCCTGGTCGTGGTTCTGGTGATTGGCAGTTTCGCCGCCAGCTCGGCCGGCCTGTTCGGGCTGGAGCCCAAACGCACCGAATTCTTCCTCGATGCGGAACCGGAACAGCTCTACGTCTTCGTGCGCGCGCGCGGCAATCTTTCACCCGCCGAGCAATATATCATTGCCCTGGAGGCCGAGAGCCGGCTGGCCGGGATTGAAGGCATCAAGGGCTATTACACCGTCGCCGGCCAGCCGCCGGGCAATAACCCGTTTGACGGCACCGGGTCGGCTCCGGCCGACAGCATTGCGCGCATTTTCGTCGAGTTTGAACCCTTCGGCCAGCGTCCCAATGGCCGCCTGATCGAGCGGGAAATCCGCGCCGCCATGGTCGGCATTCCCGGCGTCATTATCGAAGTCCGTCCCTTCGAGATGGGGCCGCCGGTCGGGAAGGATGTCCAGGTCCAGTTGCGCTCCAATGATGCGGCCGCGCTGGAACAGGCTGCACGGCTGATCCGTGCCCATCTCGATACGATGGAAGGCCTGGTCGATATCGAGGACAGCCTGCCGCTGCCCGGTGTCGAATGGCGCCTCGATGTCGACCGCGCCGAAGCGGCCCGCTTTGGGGCCGATGTCACCCAGGTCGGTGCCGCGGTGCAGCTCGTCACTACCGGCTCACTGGTTGGGCGCTACCGGCCCGACGATGCCGATGAGGAAGTCGATATCCGGGTCCGTTTCCCGGAAGAGGATCGCGATATCTCGCGGCTCGGAGACCTGCGGGTCAACACGCTCAATGGCACAGTGCCAATGTCCAATTTCGTGACGCTGGAGGCACGGCCACGGGTCGATTCCATCCGCCGCCGCGACGGGCAGAGAGTGCTGCAATTGCGGGCCAATGCCGACGAAAACCATGCCGGCAACCTGCTCGTCGCCGAGGTCCGCTCCTGGATTGATGACCAGATCGAGACCGGCAATATCGCCCGCAGCGTCTCGGTCGAGTATCTCGGTGCCGACCAGGAAAATGCCGAAGCCGGAGCCTTCTTCGTCAGCGCCATGATCGCCTCGCTCTTCATGATGGCGGTGATCCTGCTCTGGCAGTTCAATAATTTCTGGCACGTCATCCTGACCCTGCTGGCCGTCGTGCTGTCAGTGATCGGGGTATTGCTCGGCGTATTGCTGACCTTCCCCTACATCTCCATCCTCTTCCTGGGGACCGGGATCGTGACGCTGGCCGGGATTGTCGTGAACAATAATATCGTTCTGATCGACACGTTTCAGCGCTTGCGCGGGCTTGGCATGGCGGTCGACGAAGCCGTCATCCGCACGGCAGCCCAGCGCCTGCGCCCGGTGATGCTGACGACCATCACGACGATTTTCGGCCTCTTGCCGATGGCCTGGCAGATCAATGCCGATTTCGCCCACGGTGTGATCGGCGTCGGTGGGCCGGCCAGCGAATGGTGGGTGCAGCTATCCTCGGCGGTGGTCTGGGGGCTGGGCTTCTCGACCTTGCTGACCCTGATCCTGACCCCGGTCCTGCTGGCGGCGCCATCGCGCCTGGGCCAATGGCGGCGCCGCATGATCGACCGCCGCCTGCCCGGCCATGGCGAGACGCCGGCTACGGCTGAGTAATCAGTCGCGATAGAGCCGGATCAACCGGCCTTCAGGCTCATCGGTGAGCAGGTAGACACTGCCATCAGGCGCCACAGTGACGAAGCGCATCCGCGCCTCGACATCCCCAAGCAGGACATCCTGGCCAACGACCTCACCGTTTTCCAGATCGATCCGGCGCAAATGCCCGGAAGCGACCTCGGCATCGCCCCGGATTAGAGCGGTGACGAGCAGATCACCATCCCATTCGGGGAACATTGCGCCGTGATAAACCGCCATGCTGGACGGTGCGATCGACGGCACCCAGTAGAGCAGCGGCTCTTCCATCCCCGGATAGCTGGTATAGGGGCTCACCAGCGCCCCGGAATAGTCGGTACCATAGGTCGCGATCGGCCAGCCGTAATTTTGGCCCTCAACCAGGATATTGATCTCGTCGCCGCCGCGCGGTCCGTGCTCGTTGGAATAGACGATACCAGTCGCCGGATCGATCGCGATCGCTTGGGGATTGCGATGGCCAATCGTGTAGACGCCGGGCGCAGCATCGGCGAAGGTGCCCTCAATCACGCTGCCATCCGCATTGAGATGGACATAGCTGCCATAATGGGTTTGCGGACGCTGGGCCTCCTCGCGATGGTCAAACCCGTCACCGATACCGAGCAGGAGCGTGTTGTCCGGCAGGAAGGCCAGCCGGGCGCCATAATGGACATCGGTATTGCGGCGCGGCTCGGCTGCGAAAATCTCCTCGAAACCGGTCAGGACCATGCCGTCGAGCCGGCCACGGCCGAGCTTGAGCGTATTGTCGCGGGCCTCGCCCTCGGACCAGGTGAGGTAGATGATTTGATTGGTTGCGAAATCAGGGTGCAGAACGACATCGAGCAGACCGCCCTGCCCGGAATACAGCACGTCGGGCACCCCCGACACCGGTTCAGCCCGAAGGCCCGTCTCGTCGACCACGCGCAGGCGGCCCGGTTTTTCGGTAACCAGCATGCGGCCATCCGGCAGGAAAGCGAGGCTCCAGGGGTATTCCAGCCCTTCGACAAGGGTTTCGTGTGAGTGCTGGGCCCATCCGGCCGTGCTCATCATGGCCGCCGCCAAAGCTGCAAGAACCCAGTTTTTCATGATCAAACTCCGCCAATTGTCGTGTCGCCGGACAGCCTATAGGCTGACGCCCATTGTGTAGAGCCCCGGGAAACCAGCCGTCATGTCAATTCTTCGCAACATCCTGATTTTCGTCCTCAGCGTGCTGGTGGCAACAGTGCTGGTCAGCATCGCCAACACCCATGTCGTGCTGCAATCGCTCGCGGCGGTCGGGGCGGAATTTCCTGTTGCGGTGCGGATCGACGCCATTACGCGTGACCTGGCCAGTTTCGGGCCGACCCTGTTCGTCCTGGTCCTGATAGGCTTTACGATTGCCTTCCCGATCGCTGGCTGGACCGCACGCCTGCTTGGTAAACCCTGGCGGCGGATCGGATTCACCCTGGCGGGCGGCGTGGCGATTGCCTGCATCATGCTGGGCATCACCGCCTTCGTCGCGGCAGCCATGGACGCGACGTCGACACCGGTGGCCTCAAGCCGAACCTTGGCGGGCCTGCTGAGCCTCGCGCTCGGCGGCGCCGCCGCCGGCTTCTTGTTCTCCCTGCTCAAACCGGCCGCCTCGCGCCGCTGAGGCCCGGGGATTGCAGCGGATTCGATTCAATTGAAACTCGAATTTTGCCCGTGAAACCGACCCGGGGTTAAGCCGGAGCGGCTATCGTCTACCCCTGCCCGGGGGAGAGCGGAATGAGTCAGGTTCGACCGATTGCGAGATCCGACTTGCGCAATATCCTCAAGGGTGGAGCCACCAGCCGGATTCTTGACCTCCACTCCATCGCCCTGCGGCATGCCGGACAGGAAGCCCATGGCGAAGCCCCGTTCTTCCTGCACCCGCGGCTCAACCAGGCTTTCATCGTCAAGCACACCGTACGCGCTCACGAGCGCCCCTATGTCATGTCCAACCAGCCGGTCGTCACCAAGGTCCTGGTGCCGCTGGCCCGCGACGACCTGTCGCTGGGCGGGCATGCCGTCTTCGTCGAGGAAATCGGCTTTGCCGCCAAAATGCGCTCCCTGTTCGAGCGCCCCGACGATCCCCACCTGCTTGATCTCGACCTGACCCGGCTGCGCGAGCTCGCAGTATTGCCCAGTTTCGACCCCTGCCTGCTGGCCGAACGCTATCGCGACAATAGCCGGCCGATCGCCCCGCTCTATTTCGATATTTCCGCCGAGGAAATTGCCCGTATGGAGAAGACAGTCGCCGAGCAGATCGTCTCGGTGGTCTCGCTGGCATTCGGCTCCGGGCGCAGCGGCCAGGACGAGCAGCGCGCCCTGCGGTTCGCGCAATCCTTGCTGTCGAACGAGAGCGAGGGACGCCTCTCGGCGCTGCGCCAGTCGCTCGACATGACCCTGCCCGAATTCAAGGCCGGCATGTTCGGCTGGAAGGGCATCCTGTACTATCGCTGGTCAATGTCGGAGGCCTTCGCCAACCTCAAACACTTCCTGCAGCAGATCAAGACCGCGTCCATTGTCGGGGCGACTGAGTCCGAGCGCCGCGATATCGAGTATATGCGCCGGCAGATCATCGAGGAGACGCGGGCGCGCTGGTCCAGCCTGAGTTCGGTGATGGATGAGTATGACCAGGTTTTCACCCGCTTCAGCAGCGGCCAGGACACCAATTCCTTCAAGCGCTTCCTGCTGCGCGCGCCGATGTGCTTCCTCAATCTCGGACATGACTTGTCCGTGATCGGGCATGTGCCCGGCTATTGGAACTTCTGGGAAAAGCAGAACAAGAGGGGCTATCTGCACGCGCGCGAAGCCTTGCCAATGTTCGCCAATTTCGTCCTCAGCATCACCCGGCACGCACCGGGTTCGGACGCACTGACCGTGCCAGCCCTGCGCCGGCACGCCCTGCCGTTGATCCAGCAACCGCCCGACCTGGTGGTCGCGTCGACAATCTGAGGCCAGGCGGCGCGGCCGGCTGGAAAGCCATCCGCGCCGCCTGGGCGCTCTATTCGATCGTCACCCGGCTGAGATTATCGTCGGAGTCGCGATCGATCAGCTTGTTATAGGGATCAATCCCGACGAAGACCGGCTCTTCATCAACAATCAGTTCAAATCGCATCGTCGTCTCGTTGACCCGGTGTTTCTCCATGTAGAGCACATGGTCAGAGCCCTCGATCGGACCGTCGAGATCGCGGGTGAAGATGCCGATATCGATCATGTAATCGATGTCTTCCTCGGTCTGCTCACCCGCCCCGTCGGCGGAGAATTTATGCGCCTCGACATCGATCACCACATCCCAGCGGCCATCTTCGCGTTGGGTGGCTGTTGCTTCGGTGACCTTGAGGTCGAACAGGACGATCCGCTCGAAGAAGTCATGGATCATCTGTTCGTGCTCGGGACCGGCCTCCTCACGCAAAATGCGCAGGAAATCGAGCGTGGTGGCATAGGGCTCGCTGGAATAGGCCCGCTCATCGATCAGTCTTTGCATGACGTGATTGACCACATCCTCGCCGAGATAGTCCTGCAGCGCATACATGATCACCGAACCCTTGCGGTAGTGAATGTATTGCTGGTTCTCGACCCGGTAGAGCGGCTGTTCCTCGATCGCTTCCGAACCACGGGCGCCGAGATAGCGATCGAGTTCGTATTTGAGGAAGCGGCGCATGGCATCCGCGCCATATTCCTGGCGCATCACCATCAGGGCCGAATACTGGGCGAAGCTTTCGATCAGCATCGTGCCGCCCTGCACATTCGCTGACATCACCTGATGCGCCCACCACTGGTGCGCCGCCTCGTGAGCGGTGACGTAATACACGTAGTCGATATCCTCAATTTCGCGCAGATCGGCGATGAAACCAATGCTTTCCGAGAAGGGGATCGTATTCGGGAAGGATTGGGCAAAGCTCTGATAGGCCGGGAATTCCAGTATCCGGAACTGGCGATACTGATAGGGGCTGAAATGCTCGGAGAAATATCCCAGAGAATCTTCAGACGCCTCGAGCATGCGCTCGACATTCCAGGCATGCGGCTCGTGATAGAAGACCTGCAGATCGATCCCGTCCCGGGTGCGTTCTGCCAGCTCGTAATCGGCCGAAAGCCATGAGTAGAAATTGAGGATCGGCCGATCCATCACATATTCGAAATAGCGACGATCGCCCTCAACCCATTCGCGTTCGAGATAGCCCGGTGCGATGGCAATCTGGTCGAGACTGGTCGAGACGATGGTGCGGAAACTCACATAGTGTGAGGTGTTGCCGAACGCACTTTCCGTCCAACGGCTTTCATCCTCCAGATCATAGGCCCGCGGCAGGGGCTCGAGCCCCTCACGCCGGCGCTGCTGGCGATCCTGCAGGAAAATGCCCTGATTGACGCCGATCCCCGGCATGGATTCCCCGTTATTGAAGAAGGTGCCGTTGTAATTGACCGTCGTCACATTGCCCGAATTGCGGAAACCGGGATTGGCGCGTTCGACGCTGAAGTCGAAGGTGCGGCTTTCGCCCGGCTGCATTGGAACGTCCAGGGCGAAGCTGTAAATGTAGGACGCCTCATCGGAGGTCGCGATCGATGCGCCTTCGAAGGCCTGGTTGCGGATGGTTGTGCCCGGACCGTAGGAAATCCACAAAGTATCGAGTGGGCCATCGGTCTGGTTTTGCAGCACATAACTGCCACGGGCCTCATAACGCCGCTCATCGGGATAGATGTCGACGTCGTAGGACGTGTCGGTAATGGTCGGCTGGGGCAGGTCGACCAGGTGCTCGTACTCACGCTCATAGGCCGCCTGCTCGTGCCTGCTGTCGGGCCCGGACGTGTACTCATTGAGCACATTCGTGTTGTAGAAAATCCACCCCCCTGTCAGCCCGGCACCGATCAGCGCCGCTGCGGCGAGGCCGGACGTGGCTGGCGTGAAGCGGCCGAACAGACCGCCAAGCCGTGACCAGATCGGCGTCAGGGCACCGCGGCTCCACAGCTGATAGGCCAGCACGAGCAGGATGGTGGCGACGAAGCTCCAATAGAGCGAGTACCACAGCGCGATGCCGAGGAAATGGCCATAGCCATTCATGTCCGACCAGGGACCGGTCGGCGGGAAGCCATAGCTGTAGAGCTGGTGATCGAAACCGACCTGCGACATCACCAGGCTGACGACGAAGAAGACCATCATCGCCGCCATGCCGAGCCAGCGGTTGTTGAGAACGACCTGCAGGAAGATCGCCAGCGCTGCCAGCAAGACCGGCGGGACGATCAGTTCGATGAAGCCGCGAATGGCGTACTGGCCAAACTCGAACACCGTATAGCCTTGGATCAGCTGCGATATGATCGCCGAGACGATGATCACCACGGCCAGCGACACGATCACCACGCACATGGCGAGGAATTTCGAGACAATGAAGACCCAGCTCGGCGTCGGGGTGGCATCGGTGATTTCCGAGAATCCGACACCGCGCTCGCGCCACATCAGTTCTGCGGCGTAGAAGATCACGATGATGATCGGGAAAATGCCATACCCGCCGGCGATGATATCCATCATGACGCGGGTGACGGGATAATTGTCGGTCCCGAAAATGCCGCCGCCGAGGAAGAAGCCCGGCACGGTATTGATCAGGCCGATGGCGAGGATGATCCAGAAGGCCACGTTGAAGACAACGCCTTTCACCTCGAAATTCAGGCGGGCGAGGAATTGCTGCCATGACGTCGCGCCGCCCAGTGTCGGCGTGACGCGCGGCAGGGCCACTTCGGAGATGGCGGAGGACGGGACCGACACAGCCGCCGGCTTGCCCCGGCGTCCGCCCGATGATGCGGCCTTGCGGAAGCGGAAGCTCAGGACATTGATTACCAGCAGCAGCAGGCCAAAGCCCATCCAGCCCAGCCGGTTCATCATGAAGACGCCTTCAAAGGGCACGACCTGGCTGTTCTGCTCGAAAGTGGTCCAGTAACGCGTCATCTCGCCAAAGGTGTTGAGCCCGAAGGGATCAATCATGGCGATCGTATCGCGCAATTCGGGTTCCTGGCCGGCGATGATCGAACCCGTCAGATAAAGGACGAACAGGAGCAGGAAGGCGATCCAGACCAGAAGGTTGGAGCGGGTGAAATTGGCGACGGTGAACAGGATTGTGCCCATAACCCACATATTCACCAGGCCAACCACGGCATAAATATAGCCAAACCAGGCGAGATTGGTCGGCCCGATAAGCTCCTGGTCAAGCCAGGGCATTTGCGAGCCGATCAGGAAAGCCAGGGGCACGCTGGCAAAGCACAGCGCCGTCGCGATGAAGCCGCCGGTAAAGCGTCCGAGCACGAAATCCGCTTCACGGATCGGGCGGGAGAAGAAGAGTTCTTCGGTCTTGAAGCTGCGGTCGCGCAGGATTCCGGACGACAGGAAAGCGGCCGGGATAAAGCCGCCGAACAACGAGAAGATCATCACATTGATGGTCAGCGCATTGGGCGAATTGATATTGGTCGAGCCACCGCCACCGATCTGGATATTGTCGATGGTGATGCCACCGAAAACCAGCAGGAAGAAAATGGCGAATACGGCAATGAAAGTGGGCGAGAACAGCTGATAGCGAATCTCGAACCCGGCGATTTTGGAGAGCATGATAAGCTCCTTCCGTTCAGGTTCGAGGGTCAGGCAGCGACGGCCGGGGCGGACTGGCCCTGGCGGATGGTCGCGAAATACACGTCTTCCAGATCGGCCTGGATCGGCTCGAAGCCCTCACCCGGATTACTGTCGGAAACGACGTGGATCCGCACCTGTCCGACGGTCAGCCGCTCGGAGATGATATTGTACTGGCTGCGCAGGCCGGCCAGTTCGGACTTCGCAATGGTGCGCGCCCAGACCTTGCCATCCATCTGCGCGATCAGCTCGCCGGGCGAGCCCTTGGCGACGATCTTGCCGCCATTCAGGATCGCCATGTTCGGGCACAGGTCAGAGACATCCTCGACGATGTGGGTGGAGAGGATGACGACGACATTTTCGCCGATTTCCGAGAGCAGATTGTGGAAACGATTGCGCTCTTCCGGGTCGAGGCCGGCGGTCGGTTCATCGACAATGATCAATTGCGGATCGCCGAGCAGGGCCTGGGCGATGCCAAAGCGCTGGCGCATGCCGCCGGAAAAGCTGGCGACGGCCTTGTTGGCATGCTGCGCCAGATTGGTCTGTTCGAGCAGGCCGGTGACGACTTCCTTGCGCTGCTTGCCGTTGGAAATGCCCTTGAGGACAGCGAGATGGTCGAGCATGGCCCGCGCCGACATGCGCGGATAGACGCCGAAATCCTGTGGCAGATAGCCCAGAGTGGCGCGCAGGGCCTGGGGATCCTTGAGAATATCGATTTCGCCGAAGGTCAGCGTGCCCTTGTCGGGCGCCTGCAGCGTTGCAATCGTACGCATCAGGGTCGATTTGCCCGCGCCATTGGGGCCAAGCAGGCCGAACATCCCCTTGGGAATGGACAGATCCACCCCGTCGAGCGCGCGTACCTTATTGCCGTAGGTTTTCGACAGTCCCTTGATTTCCAGCATGTTGTAATCGCGGCCACTTGCGGGCCCCGCCCCTCTTGATTGCCATTCCCGGCCGGATTGGCCGCGCAGTTTGTCAGTCCATACCACCAGCCTATCGCCGATAGCAGGGGGACACGCCCTGGCGCAATCCCCGTCATTCGAGCTATCCGGCGCTGTGTTGCGGCGCCTGTGTCACGGTTTCCGTCTGCATCCGGGCCAGCAGCGGGCGGGCCAAGAGTGCCGTGCGAGCATCAACCATGCCCTTGTGCAAATCCATCCCGATCTCGTCGAACAGGTCGCGATAGGCCTGTTCCAGCTTGGGCAGGAAGGCCTGAAGCTTGTCACCTTCGGTCTGACCGGCCGGCGTCAGGCTGACCAGACGGCGGCGACGGTCATTCGGATCATCACCGATCACAACCAGGCCCTCCTTGACGAGCCATCGCAGACGCTGGGAGGCGAGCTGGTGTGACAGGCCCAGGCGTTCAGCCAGCGCCGACACGGATTGCGGCCCGCCATGATAGAGTGTCTGGACAAGGCTGGTCGCATAGGCGGGCAGCGTCAGCCCGTGCGCCTGCAGACATTGATCCATCTGCTCATACAGCGCCGCCGAAGCCTGGCGAACTCGCAGGGCAAAGGCCGCGGGGCGGCCGAAGAACGGGATATCACTCATGGATATTGTCGCCATACCAGGGTCAGTTTGAACGCCTGCCTAACATCATACAATAAATTGCGCAATTTACCGTATAATTACTTTTTGGACGGGTTTGGTTTTTCCGCCCGCCGACCTGATCGCGGACCGTGACCTTCATCGCGCGGACCTGTATGCGGTGCCTCATGGCTCCACCTCTTCTCACGCTCCAGAATATCCACCTCACCTTCGGCGTCACCGCCCTGCTCGACGGCGCTGATCTCAGCGTTGGCGAGGGCGAACGCCTGTGCCTGGTCGGCCGCAATGGCTCGGGCAAGTCGACGCTGATGAAAGTCGCCGCCGGCACAGTCGAGCCCGACGAAGGCGAACGCTTCGTCCATCCCGGCTCGACGATCCGCTATCTCGAGCAGGATCCCGACCTGACGAAATTCAAGACGGTGATGGCGTATGTCGAGTCCGGCCTGACCGGCGGCGATGATCCCTATCGCGCCCAATACCTGCTGGAACATCTCGGCCTGACCGGGCTGGAAGATCCCAAAGTCCTGTCCGGCGGCGAAGCCCGCCGCGCCGCCCTGGCCCAGGCGCTCGCTCCGAGCCCGGACATTCTCCTGCTCGACGAGCCGACCAATCACCTCGACCTGCCAGCAATTGAATGGCTGGAATCCGAGCTGAAATCGAGCCGGTCCGCCCTCGTTCTGATCAGCCATGACCGGCGCTTCCTGTCCAATCTCTCGCGCAAGACGCTCTGGCTCGATCGTGGCCGCACGCGGCTGATGGAACGCAGTTTCTCCGCCTTTGAAGCCTGGCGTGACGAAGTGCTCGAGGCCGAGCAGCTGGAAATGCACAAGCTCGACCGCAAGATCGTGCGCGAGGAACACTGGCTGCGCTATGGCGTCACCGCGCGGCGCAAGCGCAATGTGAAGCGCCTGTCCGACCTGCAGGGCCTGCGCCAGCAGCGCCGCGAGCATCGCGGCCCCCAGGGCCAGGTCAATCTGCAATCCTCCGCGGCCCAGGATTCCGGCAAGCTGGTCGCCGAGGCGATCGCGATCAACAAGGCCTATGAAGGCCGCGATATCGTCAAGGATTTCTCGATCAAGATCGCGCGGGGTGCCCGGATCGGGCTGATCGGCCCGAACGGCGCGGGGAAGACGACCCTGCTCAACCTGCTGACCGGCAATCTGGCACCCGATAGCGGCGAAGTGCGCCTCGGCACCAAGCTGGAAATGGCCAGTCTCGACCAGAAGCGTGTCGCGCTACAGCCGCAATGGACACTGTCCGAAGCCCTCACCCAGGGCGGCGGCAATACCGTTGAGGTCAATGGCCAATCCAAGCATGTCATTGCCTATATGAAGGATTTCCTGTTCCCGCCGGAGCAGATCAATACCCCGATCGAGGTCTTGTCCGGCGGCGAGAAGGCGCGCGTCATGCTGGCACGCGCGCTGGCCCTGCCGTCCAACCTCCTGGTGCTCGACGAGCCGACCAATGATCTCGATCTGGAAACCCTCGACCTGCTGCAAGCCCTGATCGACGAGTATTCCGGTACCGTCTTCATCGTCTCGCATGACCGCGATTTTCTCGACCGCGTCTGTACCAGCGTCCTGATTGCCGAGGGCGACGGGAACTGGACCGAATATGCCGGTGGCTATTCCGACATGGTGTCCCAGCGCGGCTATGGACTGACACCGCTCGGCGGTGATGCCGCGCCGAACCGCAAGGCCGCCGCCAAAATGGCCGCGCCGCCACGGGTCGAAAAGCGCAAGATGGCCAACAAGGACCGCTATGCGCTCAAGCTTCTGCCCGGCGAGATCGACGTGCTCGACAAGGCCATCACCAAGCTCGAAACCGAGCTCGCCGATCCGGACATATTCAAGGACACGGCCCGCTTCACCAAGGCAAGCAAGGACCTCGCTGCAGCCCTGGCCTCACGGTCGGAGAAGGAAGATCGCTGGCTCGAACTGGAAGCCGAACGCGTCGAGATCGAGGGCGAGTAAGCCCCCGGTCCCGAAGCCGTCAGCGCATGCCGCGACTATGGGCCGGCCCCAGCAGGACAGCATTGAGCAGCAGAAGGTCCAGCCCTTCCAGATAAGCGCGGGTCGTCGGTGCCTGGGTGAAGGCGATCACCTGGCCCGCGCCCATGGAATTGGAGATGACGAAGGGTTTGAAGGCAATCTGCGACGCCGATTCAGCCCACATATAACCGCCCGCCAATAGTGTCTCCGGTCCGGCAAACCGCATTGCCGTATCGGCGGCATCGCGGCTGACGGGGGCGTAGATATCGGAACCGGTCACCAGCGCCGCCGCGCCGCGCGAATAGCCCGCCGACATCCAGGCATCCGGATTGGCCTCGACCCGCAGCAGCGCACCGGGCGAATAATCCGGCATCGCGCCCTGCTCGGCCTGCACCGCATCGAGTTCGTCCGCACTGGCCAGCACCACCGCATCAACCACGGCCTGGTCCTGCGCACTTGCACGCGGCGTCTCGGCGGCCCGTTCGCGGCGGGCCGGGATCAGACCCACTTCCGGATCCGCCAGCCAGCGCGTTGCATCTCCGAGTCCGACCAGCACACCACCGGCGCGGACAAAGCGGGTCAATTGATCCGACCCGCTGGACCCGAGCACTGAGGCATAACCGCTGCGGCCCTGCTCCGGCAGGATCAGGACATCAAAGACCGACAGATCGGCCCGCGCCAGCGTGCCGGCGCGAATGATGCTGACCGGCATGCCATAGCGTTGCTCCAGCACATAACGCGTGGCACCGGCCGAGTTTGAATCCGTCCCGTTATCCCAGAGCATCGCGATACGTGGGGCCCGAACCGGCAGGAAATGTTCGGAACCCGGATTGGGGCCTTCATCAACCCAGCTTGAGGCGAGACCGACAAAGCGGGCGCCAATTTCACTGCCGAGGCGGGCAATCAGACGGTCGAGATTGGCTGGCGCACCATGACGCGGCACGACGACGCTGCCGCGCGGGAATGTCCGCTCACCAATCGTGAAAGCCACATCGCTGGAACGGGCCGGGACACCGGCCGCGGCGAGCGCTGCCACCAGACGCGCCTGGCCGGCATCCTCCCAGGCAATCGCATAACCCCAGGCGGCGGCGGCACTGGAACCGGTCGAGGCAATCGCATCATCGGCGGCAACCGGCTGACGGCTCAGGCCCGGATCACGGCGGCAGACGACGGAATTGACATTGTGCATCAAAGGCAGGGACCAGGCGGTCACGTCATAGAGTTCAGCGCTCAATCCGCGCGCCCGGCGGCTTTCCTGCTCCTGCATGAAATCGCCCGGCAATTCCGTGGTGTCTTCGAGCAATGTCCGCGCCAGCCGGCCGGCGGGCTGATTGAAACTGACCTCAAACGCACCGTCTTCAAACCGGGCGCCGCAAGCGGAAACCGGGCCTGCGACCCGGCCGACCTCAATGCCCTGCGCGACCAGCGAACGGGCCAGCCGCTCGGCGCCCCAGCGATTGGTGGACAGATCGAGCAGGACCGATTGCGGCCCGCTCTCATCGCTGGCCGCCGAAGCGCGGAAATTGAGGTAATCGCGCACGAAGCGCTCGCGATTGGCGGCCACGACTTCGACCGTCGACAGGCTGGCAACATAGTGATGTTCGACGGCTTCACCATAGGTGAGAAGCGAGCCATCGCGCCGGCGCCAGACCAGACCGCGGGCCGAGGCCTGCTCATAGGTCATCGCCACCGCGCCCTGCAGGGTTGGCCACATATCGCCATAGCCCGGATAGAAGGCGTCAAAGACTTCACGCGTGAAATAATCATAACCGAACTGGTCGAACCAGCGGCCATGATTGCGGCCGATCAAATCCTGGGCATCGCGCTGGCTCTGCACCACATGCGGATTGAAGGGTTCAGCCGACGGCGCGAAAAAATAGCTGCTATCGCCACCCATTTCATGTGCATCGACGACAACGAGAGGGCGCCATTCGAGCATCGCCGCGACGCGGCCGCGCGTCTCCGGCTGGGTCATCGCAAACCAGTCGCGATTCATGTCGAACAGATAGTGATTGGTGCGCCCGCCCGGCCAGGGCTGGTCATGTTCGGCCGTGAAACGGTTCTCGTCGGGCTGCAGACCGCGCGCGGCGGCGAAACTGTGCACGAAGCGCGCCCGTCCATCGGGGTTTTGCACCGGGTCGATAATGATGATGGTCTGATCCAGGATCTGGTCGATCCCGGTATCATTGCGCGATGCCAGCAGGTGATAGGCGGTCCGCAGGCCGGCATCGGTCGAGGAAATCTCATCGCCATGGACGCCATAGGAAAGCCAGACGACGGCCGGCGTCGAGGCGACCAGCCGGTCGCGCGCATCGGCCGACAGCCCGCGCGGATCGGCCAGTTGTTGCAGATCGGCCTGGATTGCGTCGAGCCGCTCAAGGGATTGCGGGCTGGCGATGATGGCATAGGCGAGCGGACGGTCTTCCCAGCTCGTGGCATAATCGACGACGCGGATGCGATCGGGAGCGGCCGCCTCCAGCGCTCTCAGATAGGCAATGGCCTGTTCCGGCGGTGTAATTTCAGCACCGAATTCATGACCCAGGGCCGACTGCGCCGTTGGAATTTGCGCATCATATCGGCCAGCCAGCGGCGAAGATTGCGCCAACGCCGGTGCCGACGCCAAAACCAGACCGACCAAGGCCCCGAGCAGATGCTTCATCATGGAATCCCCGTGTTTCCTGGTGGCAGTTAAGCAGGTTTTTTGCGGCCCGTGAAAGCCTAGTTGCTGTGGATGGCGGATGCCGAAAACCGGCGGTCAATTCCCGGCCATGCCTCCGCAGCGCCGCCCGGGCCCCGGATTTCCGCCTGATGACCGTCCCGATCCGGCGGCGTTTTTCGCTGGCCTTCTTCAGACTGATCGCTGATTATCCCTAACAAGCAACTGTTTGCGAGACGGGGACACGAATGTTGGCGGACAAATCCTGGGCATTGGCCCTGGATGCTCTCTCTCTGACGGACGAGAATGCTCGCGCCAGCCTGATTTCGCGTGCGGAGATTCGACGCTTCCCTGCCGGTGCCAGCATTATCGCCCAGGATGACCAGGGCGATCAGGTTTTTCTCGTCCTCAAGGGCACGGCGCGGGTCGTATTGCTGTCCGAGGGCGGTCAGGAAATCTGGCTCGATACCTTGCAGGCCGGCACGATTATCGGCGAACTCGCCGCTTTGACGGACCGGCGCCGGACCTCGGAAATCATCGCCGAAACCGAGTGCGAGCTGGCGAGTTATTCCGCGGCCGTCTTCCTCGACCTGCTCCAGCAATACGGCGATCTGGGCCTGGCCCTGGCGCGCATATTGGCGCAACGCGTCCACCACACGACGCAACGCATGTTCGAGCTCTCGGCGCTGTCCGCACCGGGCCGTATCTATGCGGAAATCCTGCGCATGTCGGAATCGGCACAGGCGGGCCAGACCCGCATTATCCGGCCCATCCCCTCGCTGACCGCGATCGCCCTGCGGGTCAATACGACCCGCGAAACGGTGTCGCGGACGGTGAGCAATCTTGAGCGGCGCGGCATGCTGATGCGCCGCCCCGACGCCTTCGAGGTCGTCGATCCGGATCACCTCGCCCGGCTAAGCTCCGCCAATTGAGACAGCCTCGTCGAGGGCAGCCGGGCAATTGGCCGCCACCGCGCGCAAGCTGAACATGCCGATCTGCGGCATCAGGGCGTCAATCTGTGTCTGACCGACATATTCGCAGCGGAATTCCGTCCCGCTCGCCATCGCCAGTGCGGCCGCGAACGGCGTGCTTACGAAGATCGATCCGGGCAAGGTCGCGCGCTCGATTCTTGAGGCGACCGCCACCTGGCCGCCAAACAGGGTCGGTGCCTTGCGCAAGGGATCATCGCCCTCATGCACGGGCCCGTAATGCCCGCCAATCCGCAGGGCGAGATGTTCGGGCAGACCCAGGGCCTCCAGATCGATCGCGAGGAAGGCGCGGCGCAGCGTGTCGGCGGCACGTGCCGCCTCATCAACGCCATGAAAGGCCAGGAAGAGGCCATCGCCCCAGCTATTGGCATGCATCGGCGCCGGCTCGATTGTCTCACACACTTGTGCCAGCACACTCATGATCGATTTGACGAAGACCGGGACCAGATCATCGGCCACAGTCGAGGAGCCACACACATCAATGAAGAGCATCGCCCGCAGAACCTGGCGGAAATCCGGATCGGTATCGGCTCCGCCAAGATTGTCGCCGCGATAGCGATCCAGTCCGGTGACCGGCACCTGGATCTGGCGCAAGCCCGCCTCCTGCCAGACATTGCGGTCATGGGCCGTGCCAAAGGGGTCGACTGAGGGTGAGAGATCGGCGACCAGCAACTGGACCGGTGAGGTCGCCAGAGCGCTGGCGCGCATCCGGGCCAGACCCATCGCGACCTCACTGGCGAAGCGGATATGCTGGCCGGAGAGGAGTTTGCGGTCGGTCGTGACTTCCAGAATTGCGGCGGCACTGGACAGACAGGCCTCGCAGCGCTTGACCCAATCACCGCCCAACGGCCGCACCGATGCATCAATGAAGACATTGACCGGTACCGGCAGGACCAGGTGGAGCTCATTGCCGCGTTCGATGGCGACTTCGGCGACCATGATGTCGGCACCCGCCGCGATCGCCCCGTAGCATGGCCCGATATTCTCTTGTTCGAACGCCGCCGCGACAGCGCATGCCAGGCCCGCCTCGCGCGCCGGTCCGACGCTATCAGCGCAAGGTGCGGCATGAAACAAATGACCGGCAAAATGGCAGGGTCGGGCGGGCTCCATCTCCCGAAGCCAGGGCAGGGGCAGCTGTAGCAGGCGCGTGACCAGCCGCAATTGCCGGATTGTCGTGGCATGAGCCATCGAATTGCCGCGGTCGCAGGCGATCGCCGATCGCAGCGCCAGATGGGCCGCACCGGTATCGCCGAGCAGAAGATGGGCTTCGGCCTGCGAGGCGAGCCGGTAATAGGCCTCCTCGGCATCGGCCGGACTGGCGCTGCGGCAGGATGCCAGCACCTCGCGCGCCAATGAATCCGAGCGCTGCCGGTCGCCGGCGAGCAGATATAGCGTCGCCGCATTGATGCCGGGATAATGGCCGCCGGTCTCGGAGAAAATGCGGTGATACTGGTCGGCCGCGACCGCCGCCAAGGGCGCAACCTGACCGGCGCTTGCTTCCAGCGCCATGCTATCCTCGTCATGACTGGCTTCGGAGAGACGGAAATGGCGAAAATCGAGCTCCGCGCGCTCCAATGCCCCGGAGCGGACCAGGCAAAGCACGGCGCGGTGCTTGAACCAGCCATCATCGGGTTGCTGCGCCAGGGCCGCCAGGCACAAATCATAGGCGCGCGCGAGATCTCCCTGGTTAAACCTTTCGAGAATTATCTGCCGCATCCGCCCTCCAGCGGCCGTCCTGACTCAAAAAGGCCCGAGGATCGCCGGCAGGTCAATCTTCATTCTTGATGATCGGGTCGACGATGATGCGCGTGTGCTGGAGACCGCCCGCCTGCGCTGCATCGATGAAGAGTGCGAATTCGAAACTCTCATCGGTCTGGGTGCAGCTATCGACCAGCTGGAAGGCATTGGGTTCCTGGCTCACACCATTGAGGGTCAGCCAGTCAAGACCACCGAATTCACCTTGGCCGAAGCCCGTCTTCAGCTTGATCCGGGCCGGCTCAAATATCCAGTTTTCCATGCTCAGGGCAAAGATCAGCCGACTGGCGCGATGCACGTTCAGATCATAGGGGCTGGGCTTGACGCTATTGCTCGGCGTCCACATCGGTGCGAGCGTGGTGTAGGCGAGGGCGCGCAATTGCGCGGCATCAAGTCCGGGATTGCCGGTGACCACCGAGCCGAAGCTGGAAAGTATGACCCCGATCTGTGTATCGGTGAAGGGCTCGCGATCATCATCGCTTCCGGTGAGCACGACGAAACTGCTGCCGCGCAGCGTGCTCACGCTGATCTGGGTGCACTCGTAACTGCGTGCCGGCGCGGCCAGTAATTCGGTCTGCACCCGATTGCCATCAAGCCCACTCATGTCCGCGATTGTCATCACCGGCCCCTATCCTCAAGTTCACGCCGGGGCAAGCCGGCGCCTGGACGATCCCTGCGGATCTAATTCGCCTGCGCTGCATCGCCCGTGGCGATCACGGATTGCGCGCGGTGAAATTCCATCGCGGCATCAAGCCGCAACTGGCTGGAAATCGGGGCCAGTATATCCACCATATGCGAGCGCAACGCAGCCGCGGTCACGCCATCGCCGCGGCTGCGTTCGAGATCGGCCAGATCATTGGCCGCGGCGGCATAAAGATAGGGCCCATACTGGAATTCAGTCTGCCAATTGGCCTCGGCGACCAGAGATGCCATCAAATGATCGAGCCGCAAATGCGCCGAGTCCAGCTGGCCCATCGCGATAAAGATCCGCGCTTCGACCAGGCCGGCATAGAGTCGCGTCTCCGCAATACGCGCGCTGACATCCGCCATCCAGGAGGGGTGGGCCATATAGGCCGAAGCGTCGAGATAGGCTTCCCGGGCGCCGGCAACATCATTGGCGAGCAGGCGTGCCTGAGCCAGCCACAAGCGCTGGCGCACCGTGGTCAGGCGCCAATTGCCATTGGCCGGATCGCGCTGCAGCAGGGCATCGGCCTCAAAGGCGGTCGCCTCCAGTATAGCCAGCGCGGCTTGCAGGTCAGCCGCCGGTGTGTCGGGACCCGGAGCGATCAACAGACGCGCCAGGGCCCGCTCGGCATTGATCGCATCGCGGCGGATATTCCAGTCATCAACCTCGGCGGCGAGCTGGTCCTCATAGATCGAGATTTCCTGTTGCCGGGCGGTGATCGCCGCATCACGCCCATCGGTCATCTCATAGGCGGTCGCGACCCAGGCCAGCGCGTTGGCGTGATCGACATGCGCCTGCACAGAATCCGGCTGGCGCGCGGCCAGATTGGCCATCAGGGCGCCAGCGGCGACGAAGGAATCGCGGGCCTCAGGCAGGCGTGCCGACTGGAGATAAACCACGCCCAGATTGGTGTTGGCATAGGCGTATTCGGCCAGCCATTCGGTATTGTCGGCATCGATTGCGGTAAGCCGCGCGGCGAGGTCGCGATATTCGCGGAAATGCCCTTCAGCATCATCGAGACGGCCCTGGCGCCAGGCGTAATAGCCCACCCAATAGGCGCTCTGGGAGTGTTCGAAAATTCGCGCCGGGTCGTCATCTACCGTCTGCAGCAATTGATCCGTCGCATCATAGGCACGGCGGAAATGGCCATAGGCCGCTTCCAGGTCGCCCTCGGCTGATTCGATTTCACCAAGCAGATGGAAGGCGCGGGAACGGCGGCCCAACGCATCAGCCGACAATTGCCGCGTCGGCTGCGCCGCGTAATAGGCGACGACCTTCTCGCCAACCGCGTCGAGGACATCGAGCCGTCCGACCGGCTCCAGCTTGTCTTGAAGATCGCTCAACATGAATTCGATCAGGTCCTCGGCATCGGCCTTGCGGCGTTCGGCCTCGGATCGGGCTGAATACGCAAGCAAAGTCAGGCCTGTCATCACTATCGCGAGGAGAAGGGAGAGCATCGTGACCGTAGTCACGCGTTGCTGGCGGCGCTGGAGATCGCGTTGAATGATCTGGTCGAGGCGCAGGTCGAGCATGCCCGCGACGAGCTTGACGATGCCCATCCGGAAACCATCGCCCTTCGGACGGAAGTCCGCACCGATCGGCTCGGCCTCGGTTTCGGGAGTGCCGGTCTCGAGCAGGGCTGCCGGGAAACACGCCTGCTCGCCTGCCATGCCGTCGGCCACCGCCCCGGGGTCGCCGGCAATGATCGCCGCCAGAATCTTCCCTTCCGGGTTCACGCTGCGGAATTCATGGATCTCCTGATTGACCCAGCGCGAGGCCGCTGCCGCAGGCGAACAGACCACGATCAGAACCTCGGACTGGCCCAGCGCCGTGCGGACCGAGGCCGTCAGATCGCCCGCCGCCGGCAAATCATCACGGTCGCGAAAAATGGGGTTGAGGCGTTTCGGGACAACACCCTGCGCAGTCGAACTGCCGACGAGATTGCCGGGCAGGCGATAGGCCTCCAGGGCGCGGTGAATACGGCGCGCCCAGCGGCTGTCTTCATGGCTATAACTGATAAATGCCCGGTATTTCGTCTGCCCGCTCATAACGCCCCTGCTCCCAAGCCGGGGACATGATCATGCCAGTTGCCGGACGGCGCAAGCTCGACGGCAAATTGCATCGCCCTGCCGGGCGAAGCCGGGGAAAAATCCGGCGGGGCGCGAGGCGAAGTTGGGGCTTCGCTTGGGCAAGGACTCGCACCCCGACCGGCCCCCAAACGAGGAGGAGGAGGGCAGCTGCGCACGGCAGCCTGTCAGGAGAGTTGCAGATTTGCCGGCAGGCGCAGTGTGACCGTCATCACAGGTGCGCAAATTCCGGGTCTCGCTAGGGCGTGGCAGCGGTCAGCCTGATATCAAGCTCGGCGACCTGCACAGTCAGGCCGCCGAAACCGGCCCGTGTATGCACCCTGACCGGCAGATAGAAGCCATGTTCTGGAAAGGCCGCCAACCAGATATCGAGCGGATAGCGCAATTCCGCCGGGCTCGGATAATCCTCGGGGTCATAGCCGGCGATCGGCTCGTACCAGGCATGGCAGAGGACGGCTTCGCCGCGCCAGGCCGGTGTGCGGATGGTCTCGCGGCCCCCGGCCTCCAGGCGCAGGTCATAGCGCGCCTTGCCGTCGAACACGGGCAGGCTGCCGGAACAGACATCGGCCTCGCCGCCAATGCGCGCCTGTGCCAGCAGGAAAACGGCTGAAATCGGATCGATCACGTTCTCGCGCTGCTCCGCTGTCGCCGGCGGAAGGCCAAGCGAACCGAAAGGTGGCGTGGCGTGGGCCGAAGCCATGCGGTTCTCGAAGGCGATATCAACAGCGCGAACCTTCGAGCCGGTGCGCTCGACATGGGCATAACGCAGGGGCAATACGGAAGCCGGCGTGCGCAGTCCCTCCACTTCGGCGCGGATATCGAAATCGGTGAACAGGGCCGCCAGGCCGGCTGCCTCAACCACTGTGTCGGCGGCATAGCGCTCGGGATCGATCTGCGCTGACAGGCTGATGGATCCGACCCTGAAAATCAGCACCGAACTGGAATAGCGCGCCGTGATCATTCGCCCGCCGGGCGCGAGCTCGGCAGCGGCATCGGCCGGGATTGCGCGCTCGCCGGCGACCGAACCGGCCAACACCAGACTTGTGGCCACCGCAAGGACTTGAAACAATGCTGGCATGATCATCCACCGCGTCCGCTTCCCGATGGAATACTGCCGGAAAACGACGGTGGCAAATCCGCAGCCGGGCAATTGCCGTCGCGTATGCTGGACCCGTTCACGGGGACCGGTGCACAAGATGCAGAGAGTCTGTGACGCGGCCTGCCTGCATGCCTATATGACTGCGAGTCCGGAGGAAGGTGGCCGCGCGTGAAGTCCTTCATTGTCTCACTTGCCGCACTGATGGTCTGCGGGCCGGCGATCGCAGCACCACTCGCAACGATCGAGGGTATTGCCGATCCGGTCTTGCTCGACGCGTTGCAGGCGGCAGTCGGCGAGCGTGCGGAAACCGACAGCCCGGCTGACGGGCCACTGCGCCAGGCACGCAGCGCCGCCGATCGCGCCCGGCGCCTGCTGCGGTCCGAAGGCTATTACCGGGCGCAGATCGATCCGCGCATCGATAGCCGCTCCCAGGCCGTCATCCATATCACCCTGGGACCGCGCGTGCGGATTACAACAATCGATACGGTCACGGCACCCGATGCCGAAGCCGCCCCGGTGGCACGGGCCGCCATTACCTTGCGCCTCGACACACCGCTGCGCGCCGCCGAGGTGATCGCCAGCGACGCGCTCGGTCTGGCCGCCTTGCAGGACTCGGGCTGGCCCAGCGCCGAAAGCGGCGAACGGCGGATCAGTGTCGATCACGCCAACGACACCGCTGCGGTGCATTTTGTCTATGATACCGGCCCCTATTCGGTCTATGGCCCGCTTGAGATGGACAGCACGGAATGGCGGCCGGGCTTCATTTCCGGCCTGTCGCCCCTGACCCGCGGCGCTACTGCCAGCCGCACGCAAATCCTCGAATACCAGCGCCGTCTCGACACCCTGGCCAGCGTACGAACCTCCCAGGTCATGCTGGGCGACGCCAACCCCGACAGCCATGAACGGCCGGTCCGGGTCGAGCTGACGCCATCGGCGCGCCACAGTATCGAAACCTCGCTGAGTTTCGCGACCAGCGAAGGCGCCGGTGCCAATTTCGACTGGAAACGGCGCAATATGTTTCTCGGTGACGAGACCCTCACCCTGCAAGCCAGTATCGCGACGCTGCAGCAAGGCCTCGGCGCGACGCTGACCCTGCCGCACTGGCACCGCTACCAGCAAACGCTTCTGTTCAGCGCCGGGCTTCAATCCGAGGAAACCGACGCCTTCGATCAAACCGAGCTCCTGTTGAGCGCCGGTGTGACACGCCGGGCCGGTCATCTCGAATATGGCGCCGGCACGCGGCTCGACATCTCGCAAGTGACCGATACTACCGGCCCCCGCGACGCCAATACGCTGGCCCTCGATCTGAGCGCCGCCTACGACACGCGCAATAATCCGCTCGATCCGGAAGAGGGTTTGCGCGCCCGGCTACAACTCTCTCCGGCCACGACCTTCGGCGATGTCGATTCGCGCTATGTGCGTATTGAAGCCCGCGCCAGCAGCTATTACCGGATCTCCGACGACCTTGTCGCGGCGGCACGCTTGCGGCTCGGCACAGTGCTCGGCACCTCCGCCGAAAGCCTGCCGGCCGATTTGCGCCTCTATGCCGGCGGCGGCGGATCGGTGCGGGGCTACAGTTATCAATCGCTCAGCCCGCTCGGCAGTGATGGTTCGCCCTTCGGTGGCCAGTCCGTGACGGAAACCAGCCTTGAGCTGCGCTGGCGCGTGCGAGAGCGATGGGGCGCGGTGGCCTTCCTGGATTCCGGAGCGGCCTCGACAGCATCCACGCCGGACTTTTCCGAATTCAGCTCGGCTCTCGGTATTGGTGTCCGCTATTATTTCGACTTCGCGCCGGTCCGCTTCGACATCGCCACCCCGCTCGACCGCAGGTCCGGTGATGCGGCCATCCAGATCTATTTCAGCCTCGGGCAGGCGTTTTGACGATGACGCAAAACATCCCCTGGCGTGGCCTGCTCAAGGCCCTTGCCCTGACGGCGGGCGCGCTGCTGGTCCTGGTGATCGGCGGGGCGCTGGCACTCAGTCACGGGCCGGGCCGCTGGCTGGCTCACTCCATGATCGACGGACAGGAGATCAGCGAGATCGGTGAGGTTCGGATCGTCGGCCTGCACGGCAATCTATTGTCTGAATTCACCATTGACCACATCACCCTGACGGACTCGGCGGGCGTCTGGCTCGAAGCGGAAGCGCTCACCGTGCGCTGGCGGCCGCTATCCCTGATCCGCGGCCCGGTGCGAATTGATCGGTTCACGATCGAGCATGTCGCGATCACCCGCGAACCCGACCTGCCAGACCAGGGTACGTCTCAATCGGGCGGCGATTTGCCGGCATTCATTCTGAGCGAGGCGCGGATCGACCGGCTTGATCTGGCCGAGGGTCTGGCCGGCCCGGCGGCGAGCCTGCAGGTCCGCGCCGATATACAGCTGCGAGCCGGGGCACCCGGCCAGGCCTCGATCTCCATCCTGCGTCTGGACGCACCCGGCGACGCCATTGACGGCCGCTTCGAGATTCTCGCCGATGGCCGCATCAATGGTCATTTCACCGCCTCGGGCGCTCCCGGCGGCCCGCTGGCAAGCCTGGTGCAAATGCCCGATGAGCAAATCGACATCGCCGCCGATCTCGGTGGCAATACCCGGTCCGGCGCCGGTGCGTTCACCGTCCGCATCACCGGACGCGAACTGGCCAATGGCCAGGTGAGCTGGGCCGACAATGCCTGGCAGCTCGATAGCGCCGTGGAGCCGGGCAACTGGTCCGGCTTGCCCGAAACCCTCGCGCCAATCCTCTCGCACGGCGAGTTGCAGGCGCAGGGCTCGATCTCGCACTTCGGCGTGCGCAGCGCGCGGCTGCATGCCGATACGCTCGATATTGAACTGGTCCTCAATGCGGCGCAGAGCTGGGATCTGGCCCTGCGGACGAGCGGCCAGGCGCTGGCGCAATTGTCCCGGGGCGAGGTCAGTGCCGGGTCGCTACGCTTCGAGGGCATTGTCGGCCTGACCGAAGGCTATGGCCTCGACGGCGCAATGGCGGTCGAGGAGCTGAGCGCCGGGGGGGCGCAAATCGGCGCAATCAGCGGGCCGGTGCAGCTGCGCTATAATTCCGGACAGCTCGATGTCGCGGCCCAGCTCGAGCTGACCGCCCCGGCGCTGGGCGAAAGCGCTGTCGATGATCTGCTCGGCGAGCAGGCCAGCCTGACCCTCAATCTCGCGGCTGATCTCGATCAGGGCCGCTATCAGCTGACCGGTTCGCACCTGGTGGGGGCACATATCACGGTCGATGCGGACGGGGTTTACGGGCCCGGTGATGACCGGATTGCCCTCAATGCCCATGCCCGGATCGACGACATCGCGCGACTGACCGATCGCGCCAGCGGGCCGGTCTCGGCCGTCATCACCACAACCGGCCTCAATGAAATCGAACTGGTGATTGACGGCAGCGCCATCGAGACCGATCCCCGCCTCACCACGCTGATCGAAGCCCTGAGCTTGAGCGCAACACTACGCCTGGAGGAAGCCGGCTGGCGCGTGCCGGCCCTCTCGCTTCGCTCGACACGCCTGTCACTCGAGGCCCAGGCGCAGGGCAGTTCCGGCGAGGACTGGCAAGCCAGCGGCGATCTGGCATTCTCCGGTGCGCTTGAAGGGGTGGCGCTGAGTTTTGCCGGCGGGCTGGCGACCGGATTTGAACTCGACTCGGTCGGCGGGCTGATCAGCGCCCGAACGGTCACGGCCACCGAAACAATCTTGCTGGGCGAGACCCGGTTCAATGTCCCGCGCCTGGCTCTCAATGCCGAATATGATGACGGCAATCTCTCGGCCGACTGGACACTCGCCGGCCGTTATGAAACCCGCGACCTCCTGCTCGCCGGTACGGCCGAGCAGGCCGGCGCGGACTGGACGGTCGCGGTGCGCGACAGTCAGTTCGGCCCGTCTGTGATCGAAGCCGATGCCAGCATCGACCAGGACCGGCTCCAGATCAGCCTGCTGGCCGGCACCCAGGCGCGCTGGTCGCTCTCAGTCGAATACAATGCCGCGCTCGAGGCTCTTCTCGACGGCAATTTCGATGCCCGGCTCGGCGTCCGGGACATGGTCGGCGGCAATTTCATTCTGACCGACGCCCAGGTCTCGCTGAGCGGGCCGATGGCGGGTCTTGCCCTGGAGGCCGACCTCTCCGGCCTGGCCGGCGTCCCCTTTGATCTCAATGCCACGGGCATGGTCAGTATCACCGAGAGCGGATTGCGCGCCGAATTGCGCCCGGCCGGCCATCTCGGCGCCAATGCCTGGGAGACCATGGAGCCCGTCCGCGCCGTGATCGAAGGCGAGCATCGCGCGCTGGGCGGCCAGATCAGTTTCGGCGGCGGAGAGCTCGGCGCACACTGGCAGGAAAACGCTGAACGCGCGCAGCTCGATATCGCGATCAGCCGCCTGCCTGTGGACTTGATGGTCGACCTCGCCGGATTGCCGGCGGTGGACGGCATGGTCGATGCGAGCGCCGCCCTGCAACAGACCGATGGTATCTGGCGCGGCGGTGCCGAGCTGGTGGCGAGCGGCCTGACCGCCGCATCGCTGGCAGATGCGCCGGATTTGCGGATCGAAACCCGCCTCACGCTTGGCGAGGACACGCAGATCGACACTCGCGCTACCGGTGGCGGATTGACCGCGCGCGCATTCCTGACCCGTTTGGGCGCTACCACCGATCTACTCGCCATTCTCGACGGGCCGGAGGCGGTGATCAATGGTGGTATCGAGGCCAGCGGTGAAATCCAGTCGCTGACCGCGTTGCTCTTGCCGATCGGGACATCACTCGCGGGCGATGCCGATATTGATCTCATGATTTCCGGGACGCGCAGCGCCCCCGAAATCGACGGCTCCATCGCCCTGCAGAACGGCCGGTTCAGCGCCGCCGATAGCGGCACCGATATTCTCGATATCCAGTTGCTGGCGCATGTGCATAACAGCGAGGTCGAGCTGGAGAGTTTCAGCGCCAGCGATGGCTCGACGGGCCAGATGCGGGCCAGCGCAGCCGGCCGGATCACCGCGCAGGGTCCGCGCGGCCAGGCCGACATCACTTTCGAGAATTTCATCGCCACCCGGCGACCCGACCTGACCGCACGCATGACCGGCCAGACCCGCCTGACGATGGACGAGGACGGCCTGCTGGTCGCGGGGGAAACCCGGCTCGACCGCATCTATGCCCAGCCGCCGGCCAATGGTGTCGCCGCAATTCCCCAGATCGAGGTCACCGAACTCAATCTGCCAAAGAACCAGATCCGGGCCTCGCGGCCGCGCTTGCCGATCCGGCTCGATTACCGCGTCCATGCCACCGACCAGATCTATTTCAATTCATCGAGTTTCAACACTGAATGGCGAGCCGATATCCGCATTACCGGTCAGGCAAAGAAGCCCACCCTGACAGGGACGGCGAACCTGGTGCGCGGCTCGGCGACGGTGTTCAGCCGGCGCTTCACCCTGGAAGAGGGCGAGGTCCTGTTCAACGGTCCGCCGACCGATGCCCGGATTTCTCTCCTGGCGCACTACCAACGCGAGGATTTCCAGGCCGATGTCGCCGTGTCCGGATCACTGATGTCGCCCACTGTCACACTGACCAGCATTCCCACCCTGCCGGATGACGAGATCATTGCCCGGCTTCTGTTCGACCGGTCGGCCAGCGAGCTGGGCCCGTTCGAGGCCGCCCAACTGGCGGCACAGCTCTCGGGCCAGGACATTTTCGGCTTCTTCGGGCGTTTCCGCGAACTGGTCGGCGTCGACCGGCTCGACATCGGGTCCGATGCCAATGGTGGCCTGACCGTCACCAGCGGCCGGCGGTTCGGCAATGATTTCTATGTCGAGGTCGAGAGCGCCGGCGCCGCGGCACTGAGTACGGCGAGCGTGGAATGGACACTGACGCCGCAGCTCAGCATTCTGTCCCGCCTCAGCGCCGACACCGAAGCGTCGGTCGCGATACGCTGGCGCCGCGATTATTGAGCCATTGACGCAACGCGCCCGGGCGGTCGCCTTGCACCACCAGTCGTGGCAGAGTAGGCAGCAAGAGGACGGCCCGGCAGCATCGCCGGTCCCGAAACGGACAAGAGCACGGGTATTCAGGCATGGGTGATTTCTGGAAGCATATCATCAAGCCGAAGGGTCCCTGGGCTCATTGGCTGATCTTCATCAGCCTTCTGGGCATTGTCGCCGCCGGCGTCACCGGCAATCTGGCGATTGTCGCCCAATATCTCGATACTGAAGCGCTGACCTTCCGGACCGGTGAATTCCATGTCAGCCCGTATGACGCCCTGCGCGCGCTGGTATTGCTGGTCCTGATTTTCTGGGTGACGGCGGCAATCGCCGACCTGGTGCAACACCGGGTTCGCGGGCTTTCAAAACTGCACCCGACGACGCGGACCCTCGTCTCGAAAATCCTTCAGATCGCGATTTATATTATCGCGATTCTGGTCTCGATGGACGTGCTCGGCCTCAATCTGACAACGCTGACCGTGTTCAGCGGCGCGGTCGGCATCGGCATCGGCTTCGGCCTTCAGAATATCGCCTCCAACTTCATCTCCGGCCTGATCCTGCTGCTGGAACGCTCGGTCGATATCGACGATCTGATCGAATTGCCCGACGGGGTGACGGGCTTCGTGCGCAAATCGAGTGCGCGCTACACCCTGCTCGAAACGCTCGACGGCAAGGAAGTCCTGGTGCCGAACGAGGACTTCATCACCAATCGGGTCACCAACTGGACCCTCTCGACCAGCAAGGCCCGGGTCGAAATCAGCGTCGGCGTTGCCTATGGCAGTGATCTGGAACTGGCGCACAACCTCATTCTGGAAGCCGCCACCGAGCACGCGATGTGCATGAGCGAGCCGGCTCCGCAATGCTTTCTGCGCAATTTCGGCGACAGCTCGATCGACTTCATCCTGACATTCTGGGTCGAGGATATTGTCGCCGGCCGCTGGCGGCCGCAGAGCGATGTGATGTTCGCGATCTGGCATAAATTCCGCGATAACGGCATCGAGATTCCCTTCCCGCAGCGCGATCTGCATATCAAGAATGCGGCTGCGCTGAAGGAGGCGATCAATGCCCAATGAATTCGGCATTCTGCACGCCTGCTCGATCAATGGTGACGGGCGCGGCGATGTGCTGACAGGCGATGATGTCTCGCGCCTGATTCGCGACGAGGCGCTCGCCTGGGTCCATCTCGATGCCGGCCATCCCGGCGCACGCGCCTGGCTTGAACGGGAAATCACCTATCTCGACCCGATCATCATCAACGCCCTGCTGGCCGAGGAAACCCGGCCGCGCATGGTGATGTTCGAGCAGGGGGCATTGATGATCCTGCGCGGCGTCAATCTCAATGAGGACGCCCAGCCGGAGGACATGGTCTCGATCCGGCTCTGGATCGACGGTTCGCGCATTATCAGCGTGCGCCGCCGCCGGCTGAAAGCCGTCTCCGACTTGCGCGAACGCCTGGCCGAGGGCACGGGTCCCAAAAACGCCGCAGACTTCATCGCCATGCTCACCGCGCGCCTGTTCGAGCGCATGGAACCGGTGCTGACGGAACTGGACGAACGGCTCGACGATGTCGAGGAAGACGTGATGGAAGCGCCGACACCGGCCTCGCGCCAGGCCATTAACGGGCTGCGCAAGCAGGCGATCATGTTTCGCCGCTATATCGCGCCCCAGCGCGATGTCATCGCGCATTTGCGCACCTCCGAACTTCCCTGGCTCGACGCGATGAACAAGCGGCGCCTGCAGGAAAATCTCGATATGGTGATCCGCTATATCGAGGATCTCGACACGATTCGGGAACGGGCCCAGATCGTCAAGGACGAGCTGGCCAATGGCCTGGCCGACCGGATGAACAAGAATCTCTACGTGCTGTCGGTGATCGCCGCGATCTTCCTGCCGCTGGGCTTCCTGACCGGTCTGCTCGGAATCAATGTCGGCGGCATTCCCGGTTCCGACAATGTCAGCGCCTTCTGGTTCTTCGTCGCCCTCCTGTTCGGGATTGGCGGCGTCCAGATTGCACTCTTCAAATATCTGAAATGGATCTAGCATGAGACGGGCGGCGCTATTGGCCGGTCTGGCTATCGCCATCGGCAGCCTACCGGTGATGGCGCAATCTGCGTCCGACCCCGCCCCTGGCGCCTGGCATGAACAGACAGACGGGGCACAAAGGCTGGACGCCAGTCCGGTCTGGACCGGCCCTGCCGCCGATCCGGCCCGGCTGAAGGGTCTGGTCACCGCGATCCGTGCATCGGCCAGCCACGGGCTCGATCCGCAAGACTATCACCTGGCCCGGCTTGAAGCGGTCGATTCCCTCCGGACCGATCCCGCCATCGACGCACTCGCGACCCGCGCCTGTCTGAGCCTGGCCGGCCATCTTCTGGCGGGCCGGTTTGACCCGGTCCGCTTCGAACCCGACTGGACAGCGCCGCGCCGCACGCGCGATCTGGGGGCCTGGTTGGCACAGGCCATGGCCGGTGGCGACATCGCCGCCAGTCTCGATGCCCTCGCCCCGGACGAGCCGGGCTATGCGGCCTTGCGCCATGCACTGGTGCACTATCAGGCGACCGTCGAAGCTGGCGGCTGGCCCTCGATCGAGGACGGGCCCGAATTGCGGCCTGGTGACCGGGGCCCACGCGTGGCGCAGCTGCGCGCCCGGCTGGAGGCCAGTGGCGATCTGGCACCGCTGCCAAGCCCCACCGAAACCGGCGGTCAGGCAAGCGGCGCCAGCGACCTGGTCACGCCAGATCCCGCCAGCCCAGACCCCACCAGCCCAGACCCCACCAGCTCCGAGCCTGCCGATCCGGAATTCTTCGACCCGGCCCTGCAGGCCGCGGTCGAGGCTTTCCAGCAAGCCAGCCGGCTTGAGATCGATGGCCGTGTCGGCAGTCAGACCCTGCACGAGCTGAATCTGAGCGCGCAGCACCGCGTCGCGCAAATCCGCGCCAATCTGGAACGCTATCGCTGGCTGCCCGCGGATATGGGCCGGCGGCATATCCGGGTGAATATCCCGGACTTTTCGCTTGAGGCCCGCAATGAGGGCGTCGTCGAACGCCGGCACGACGCCATTGTCGGCCTGACCTATCGGCCGACGCCCGTTTTCTCGGCGGAGATGACCTATATCGTCGTCAATCCCTGGTGGGAAACGCCGGCAAGCATTGCCGTGCGCAATGAATTACCGCTCTTTCGCAATGACCCCGGCGCCGTGACGCGGCTTGGCTTCCAGGTGCTCGATCGGGACGGCAACCAGGTCGATCCCGCAACGATCGACTGGAACACGGTACCGGCGCGCAATTTCCCCTACCAGCTGCGTCAGGCGCCCGGCCCGCTCAATGCGCTCGGCGAGGTCAAACTGATCTTCCCCAATCCGCACAATGTCTATCTGCACGACACCTCAAGCCGGGAATTGTTCGATCAGAACCGCCGCTGCTATTCATCGGGCTGTGTCCGGCTGCGTGATCCGTTCGAGCTGGCCGACTGGGTGATCGCCGAAACGCCGGAACTGACTCCGGAAGGCTTGCGGGAGATTGCCGCCGGCAATACCGAAACCCGCCTGCCCCTGGCCCGGCCCATCCCGGTCTATCTCCTTTACTGGACAGCCGTGCACGACCCGTCGACTGGCATCCGCTTTGTGGCGGACCTATATCATAGGGATGATGAGTTGATTGCGGCGCTGGAGGCTACTCCATCGTCCATGGAGTAGCATGATGAAAAAATTTATCGGAAAAGCCCTGTTGAGTGCCGCCCTGGTGTCTGTCCTGCCCCAGATCGCGCACGCCAGGCTTCTCAGCCCGGTCGTCGACCGGACCGCACCGGCCGAAACAGGCTTCGACCCGGGGCATCTCCCCTTTACGATCACCCTGCGCGACGATCTCGTGGTCAATCTGGAGACCTTCGCGGTCTTTGCGAAGCCCGGCGAAGAGATCCATATTCGCGCCGACAGGCCGCTCAGCTGGCGGGACGGCGAGACCAGCCGGGAGGCAGCGACCGACCTCGACTGGACCGCGCCGGTCACACCCGGCCTGACGCAGGTGCAACTGGCTGATGGCGAAGGGCACATCATGACGCTCAATCTGGTGGTGATGCAGTCGCATGCACCGGACGATGGCGAAACGATCAATGGCTACCGGCTCGGAAGCTATCCGTCGGAGCCCTATCGCGGCCACGAGAATTACCGCGCGCCGGAAAACTTCCTCGAAGTCACTGACGGGCTCGAGGATCTGGCCGTGTCGCCGCATTTCCGGCTCGGCCAGTTTCTCTGCAAACAGCCCGCGGACGGCAACCAGTATCTGGTGCTGAGCGAACGCCTCCTGGTCAAGCTTGAAGGCATTCTCGAAGCGGCCAATGAGCGCGGCTGGAAAGCCGACACCTTCACCGTGATGAGCGGCTATCGGACGCCAGCCTATAATGCCTCCATCGGCAATGGCCGCCATTCGCGGCACATCTATGGTGGTGCCGCCGATATTTTCATCGACGCCAATAATGACGGCGTGATGGATGATCTCAATGGCGATGGCGTGCATGACCGCCGCGATGCCGCAGCCCTGTTCGACCTGGTCGACAGCCTGTCACACAATGCGCCGCAATTTACCCCGCTGATCGGTGGCCTGGGCGAATATCCCCCGACCTCCAATCACGGCCCCTTCGTCCATGTCGATGAACGCGGCTGGCGCGCTCGCTGGGGCCGGGGCTAGGCGCGTCCGCAGGCGACAACCACGCAAGCGTCCAGCTTGGTAACACACCGCGTGTCAGGATGAGTTTGCACGGGGGTTTCCCCCGAACCTGAAAAAAGAGGCCATCCATGATCAAGCGGCTGAAGCGCCTTGCTCTCGCCTGTGCAGCGGCGCCCCTGTTGGGCCTGGCGCCGGCCAGTGCGGTCATCGTCAATTATGATTGCCGCGCCTGCGAGACCGGCACGCGCTTCTATCAGGCCCGCGAACTCAGCCTGGCCTGGACCGGACCGGCCAATGCCCACCTTTATGATGATCTCCTCATCGCCGTGCGCGGTGCCGCCTCGCACGGGCTGGACCCGGCCGATTACCACCTCGCCCTGCTCGAAGCGGCCGACCCTTCACGGGCCGATCTCGATCTCGATGAGGTCGCGACCGACGCCTATCTGACGCTGGCGGCGCACCTGCTGTCGGGACGCCTCAATCCGGTGACCATCGAGCCGGACTGGACCGCTGCCCGCCGTGGCCGCGACCTGGTCGCCTATCTGCAGGCCGCTCTCGGCAATGATGCGATCGGCGAGAGCCTTGAAGCCCTCGCGCCCGATCAGCCGGGCTATCACGCGCTGCGTGAAGCACTGGCGCGCTATCAAGGCATTGCCGACGCGGGTGGCTGGCCGGGCATCAATCCAGGCCTGACCCTGCACCCGGGCGATCGCGGCCCGCGCGTCGCCCAGCTTCGCGCCCGGCTCGAGGCAACCGGCGATCTGGCGCCCCTGGTCCAGCCCGCTGACGCCACCCCCCCCATGCGCGACCCTGAATTTTTCGATCCGGAGCTCGACGCCGCCGTGCGCGTTTTCCAGCATCGCGCCAGTCTCGACCCCGACGGCAATGTCGGTGCCCTGACCCTGGCCCAACTGAATACCAGCCCCAATCAGCGTCTCGCCCAGATCCGGGCCAATCTGGAGCGTTGGCGCTGGCTGCCGGAAGATCTCGGCCGGCGGCATATCCGCGTCAATATCGCCGATTTTTCGCTGGAAGCGCGCAATGAGGGCGTGGTCGAACAGACGCATGACGTGATCGTGGGCCGCCTCTACCGGCGCACTCCCGTTTTCTCGGCCAGCATGACTTATTTCGTGATCAATCCCTGGTGGGAAACCCCGCCGAGCCTGGCCGCGCGCGACAAGCTGCCAGCCTTCCGTGCCGACCCCGGCGCTGTGACACGTTTGGGCTTCCAGGTGATCGACCGTTCCGGCTCACTGGTCGACCCCGCAACGATCGACTGGGCCACGGTACCGGCCACCAACTTTCCCTATCGGCTACGTCAATCTCCCGGGCCGCTCAATGCGCTTGGTGAAGTGAAATTCATGTTCCCCAACCCGCATAATGTCTATCTCCATGACACGCCGACGCGCGGTCTGTTCGCCCAGACGCGGCGCGACTTCTCCTCGGGCTGCGTGCGGGTGCGTGACCCGCTCTTGCTGGCCGAATGGGTTGCTTCGGACAACCCGAACATGACGCCGGCGCGACTGCAGGCAATTGCCGCCGGCAATGACGAGACCCGCATTTCACTGCCCCGCGCGATTCCGGTCCACATATTATATTGGACCGTCGTGCTCGATTCAGACACTGGCGTGCGTTTCGTGGACGACGTATATGACAGGGATGCCGTGTTAATCGCCGCGCTGGATTCACCACCGCCGCCTTTGGAGTAGCGTCCTTGAACGCCATTTTCGGGAATGCGCTGATTGCCGCGCTATTGATGAGCAGCAATGCCAATGCGGTCGAGCTCGCCGCGCCGGCTCCGATGGACCAGACGCCACCGCCCGCCGCTACACTGGCCGCCGATTTCGCGCCAGGCCACCTGCCCTTCTCGCTGACCATACGCGATGAGCTGCGCATTGATTACGAGACTTTTGCGATCTTCGCCCGCCCTGGCGAGCAAGTCCGCATACGCGCCGACCGACCTTTGAGCTGGACCGATGAGATGGTGATGCGCACCGCCTCACCCGAACTCGACTGGACGGCACCAATGCAGCCCGGCCTGTCGCAAGTCAGCCTCGAGGACGTCGAGGGCCATGTCATGACCCTCAACCTGATCGTGATGCGATCAGCCGATGGCGAGAGCATCAATGGCTATCAACTCGGCAGATATCCAGCCGAGCCCTATCTGGGCCACGAGAATTATCGCGCACCGGAATTTTTCCTCGAGGTCGATAGCGAGCTCGGCGATATTGCCGTCTCGCCGCATTTCACACTCGGTCAATTCCTGTGCAAACAGGAGGCCGATGGCCCGCAATATCTCGTCCTGAGCGAGCGGCTTCTGGTCAAGCTGGAACGCATACTGGAAGCGGCCAATGAGCGCGGCTGGCGCACAGACGGTTTCACCGTCATGAGCGGCTATCGCACGCCGGTCTATAATGCCGGTCTCGGCAATGGCGAGAATTCACGCCACATCTATGGCGGCGCGGCCGACATCTATATCGATGTCGATGGCGATGAGGTGATGGACGATCTCAATGGCGATGGCGAACTGGACCGGCGCGACGCCGCCGCCCTGTTCGACCTGGTCGAATCCCTGGCCGACAATCCGCTCTTCGCCGGACTGGCTGGCGGTCTGGGCGAATACGCGCCCAATGCCTGGCACGGCCCCTTCGTACATGTCGATGAGCGCGGCTGGAATGTGCAGTGGGGCCGCTAGGGGCTAGCTGAAACTCTTGGTGGCCATCCGCCGGATAAAGGCCTCGGTCTCGTCGGGCCTGTTGATCTGCACCATGTGGCCAATGCCCGGCAGGACTTCCTCGTCGAGCTGCGGGATGCTTGTCCGCAAGGCGTCGAGATTGGCCTGCGCGTCGAGGATGCGGTCGCTATCGCCATAGATGACGCCGACGGGCAGCTTGATCTCGGAAAAGCGCGCTGTCAGCGCCGGCATGTCGAACCCGACCGCGGCATAGTCGGTCGAGGCGGTGACGAAGGCGCGCGGACGCAGTCCCAGCAGGCCGCCGCCGCGAAGGCGGAAATCGGCGGGCGCCTCATTGGGGCCGAAAACCAGACGCAGCGTCGCATCGCCGGTGCGGATCGACATCGGCACGGCCAGGGTTTCGCCGATCAGACGCCGCATGAACGGACTAGCGATTTTGAGCGCATCGAAGGCCTTGGCGCCCTCTTCGGGAAGTTTCGCCAGCGGCGCGATCAGGGCGATGCCCGAGATCGAGTCCGGATGGTTCAGCGCCAGGGTCAAGGCCACGGCGCCGCCCAGCGAGTGACCGACGATCAGGGGTTTTTCGATCCCCTTCGCCGCCAGGAATTCGGCGATCATCCGCGCCTGTTCCGGAATGCGCGCCTGCTCATCACTGTCGCGGGCCGAATAGCCGCTGCCGGGACGGTCCAGCGCGATGACGCGGAAATCATCCTTCAGCGCATCCGTGGTCGAATGGGTGAAATTCTGCAAATGCCCGGCAAGCCCGTGAATCATCACGATCGGACGCCCCTCGCCCTGATCGAGGAAATGGATCTTGCCGCCCGTCACCGTCGCAATCTCGCCCGCAGGCGGGATCGCGGCCTCGACCCGGCGCGCAATCATGCGCGACCAGATGCTGAGCCCGGCCAGAACGGCAAGACTGATCAGAACCAGCCCGCCCAGAACCGTCACGAGAATTGGAGTCATGAGTTTATTCCTTGTTCCGGGGCAGCGGCTTCGGGGCTCGCATTGCGGCCGATCAGGCTCCAGTAATGGGCGGGCAGGATGCGCTCGATCAGGGCCATGAAATGGGCATCACGGCCGACCAGGACGCGCGGGCGGCGCCGCGTGACGCCGCGCAATATGATTTCGGCCGCCTGTTCCGGCGGCATGACGAGAAATTTCTCGAACGCTTCCTGGCCCCGGGCCAGCTCTGCCGGGTCCGCATTGGCGGCGTGGCGGGCATTTTTCGCGATCGAGGTCCGGATACCGCCCGGATGCACGGTGGTGACGCCAACGGATGTGCCGGCCAGCTCGTGGCGCAGCGAGTCCGAGAAACCGCGTACGGCAAACTTGCTGGCGCTATAGGCAGTCTGGCCGGCCGGGGCGACCAGGCCGAACAGGCTGGAAATATTGGCGATCTGGGCCTGATCAGGCTCGCGCAGCATGGGCAGGAAAGCGCGCGTCATCCGGACCACGCCCCAGAAATTGATCGACATCAGCCAGTCGAAATCGGCCTCCGACACGTCTTCGAACCGGCCGCCTACAGCAACGCCGGCATTATTGAACAGGAGCGCCGCGCCGCCATGGGCAAGCCGGACGGCATCGGGGAATTCGGCAATCGCCCGGGCGTCGGACACGTCGAGATGATGCAGGCTGACGCGGTCGGCCGCGATGCCGGTGGAGGCTGCGATGCGGTCGAGGCCCTCGCGGTCGATATCCGCCAGCGCCAGACGGCAGCCGCGCGCGGCCAGGCCGTGGGCCAGGGCGGCACCGATACCGCTGGCCGCTCCCGTGATCACTGCGGTGCGGTCAGCGAAGTCGAACTGGGCAGGCATGGGCACTCCTGGGGCTGGGGCTGGGCCCGTCGCGATCCGGATGGGTCGCGCGAATACTTGCCCAAGTATGCCTCAGCGCCAAGCCGCAAAAGCGGGAAGTCGAGAATTTCTCTTTTCCGGTATGGCGATCCGGTCAGGACGCAGGATGGTTTTCCTCACCCTGGCCAATGTCCGGCTTGGGCAGACGCGCCGAAACCCAGCGCCCGACCACATAGAAGACCGGGGTAAAGATCAGGCCGAAAATCGTCACACCGATCATGCCCGAAAAGACAGCGACACCGAGCGCCTGGCGCATTTCAGCGCCGGCACCATGGGCGAAGGCCAGCGGCGTCACGCCGAGGATGAAGGCCAGGGCCGTCATCAGGATCGGACGCAGACGCAGCCGCGCCGACATGACCGCCGCCTCGCCGGGCAGGACGCCTTCGCCCTCCTCGGATTGCTTTGCGAATTCCACCAGCAGGATGGCATTCTTGGCGGCCAAGGCGATCAGGACGATCAACCCGACCTGGGTCAGGATATTATTGTCCATCCCCGCCAGATTAATGCCGATCATCGCCGCCAGGATACACATGGGCACGATGAAGATCACCGCCCAGGGCAGGGTGAAGGCCTCGTATTGCGCGGCCAGCACCAGGAAGACGAAGACAACGGCCAGCGCAAAGACGATCAGCCCGGAATTGCCGGCGGCCTTTTCCTGATAGGCCAGCTCGGTCCATTCATAGCCGAAGCCCGGCGGCAGAACGGCGTCGGCGATCTCTTCCATCGCCGTCAGGGAATCGCTGGTCGACAGGCCCGGCGGGGTACTGCCCTGCACTTCGACGGCCGAGAAGATATTGTGGCGGACAACCCGCACCGGACCGGAATCCGGGCTGACGGTCGCGACCGCCGAAATCGGCACCATCTCCCCGCTCAGCGAACGCACCTGCAGGCGGCCGATATCGGCAACATCATCGCGGAAGGGCGCATCGGCCTGGGCCATGACCCGGAAGGTGCGGCCAAGGAAGTTGAAATCATTGACGTAACTTCCGCCCAGATAAATCCCCAGCGTCTGATAGACGGCTTGCGGATCAACCCCGATACGTTGTGCCCGGTCGCGATCGACATCGACGCGGATGCGCGGCGAACCGGTATTGAAACTCGTATAGACCCGCGAGACGCGTGGATCCTGGTTTGCCGCCGCGATAACCGCATTGGCCGCCTGCTGCAGGGCTTCCATCCCCTGACCGGACCGGTCCTGGACCATGAGTTTGAAACCGCCACCATTGCCCAGGCCGCGCACGGCCGGTGGCGCGATGATGAAGGCGAAGCCTTCCGGAATGGTCTGCCCGAGAAGACCGGTGAGGCGCTGTGACATCTCGACTGCGGACATGCCGGGGCGGCCTTCCCGCTCCTCATAGGGGGCGAGCTTGATGAACATGGTCGCCGCATTCGAGCCCATGGTGAAGCTCGACCCGTCCAGGCCGACCAGGGCGGCCAGCGTGTCGACGCCCTCGGTCGCGAGCAAGACGTCCTGGGCCCGCCGCACGACCTCATCGGTCCGCGCCAGCGATGCGCCGGGTGGAAGCTGGATGACACCGATCAGCGAACCCTGGTCCTGCTCGGGAATGAAGCCGGTTGGCGTGTCCGTGAGCTGCCAGGCGGTCAGGCCGAGCAAACCGCCATAGACGATCAGGACCAGGGCCACAGTGCGCACGAGGCGTGCCACCGAGCGGCCGTAAAAGGCGGCGAGCCGGTCGAAGGCCTCATTGAACTTGCGGCCGGCAAAGCGCAGCGGCGCCATGAAGGGGAGCCGGTCAGGCGAGCCGTCGCTGGCATGCGGCTTGAGCAGGAGCGCACACATGGCCGGGGTCAGCGTCAGCGAAACGAAGAGGGAAATCACGGCCGCCGAGGCAATCGCGACAGCGAACTGGCGATAGAAAATGCCAGGAATACCGCTGAGGAAGGCTGTCGGTACAAAGACCGAAACCAGCACCAGCGTCATGGCGATCAGCGCGCCGCTGACCTCGTCCATGGATTTGCGCGAGGCATCGCGCGCCGACATTCCGTTGCGCATCAGGCGTTCGACATTTTCGACCACCACGATGGCGTCATCGACCACAATCCCGACCGCAAGCACCATCGCAAACAGGGAGAGCGAATTGATCGAATAGCCCAGGGCGAGCTGGATCGCGAAAATACCGATGATGGAGATCGGAATTGCGACGATCGGGATCAGCGCCGCGCGCCAGCTTTGCAGGAAAATGATCACCACCAGCACGACGAGGAGAACCGCTTCAAGCAGCGTGCTCTGCACGGCATGCACCGAGGCCTCGACGAATTCGGTCGGATTGTAGGGAATGATATAGTCCATGCCCTCGGGGAAACTCGCCGATGCATCCTCGATTGCCTCGAGGACGAGGTCGGCCGTGGCCAGGGCATTGGCGCCCGGCTGCTGGATAATGGCCATGCCGACGCCGGAAATGCCGCCGAAATAGCCGCGCACCAGATAGGATTCCGAGCCAAGTTCAACGCGGGCGATATCATTGAGCCGGGTCACGGCGCCATCGGCATCACGATGGACGACGACATCGGCAAACTCCGCCGGCTCGATCAGGCGGCCGCGCACCTGGACGGGCAGCTGGAAGGCGGCGGGCTGGCCATCGGCAAAGGGCGGCTGGCCGAGATTGCCACCGGCGGCCTGGATATTCTGGGCCCGCAGGGCATTGACGACATCGATGGCGGTCAGGCCACGCGCGGCGGCCCGGTCTGGATCGATCCAGACGCGCATCGAATAGCTGCCGGCACCGAAAATGCGCACATCGCCGACCCCGTCCAGCCGCAACATGCGGTCGCGCAATTCAGAGCTGGCATAATTGCCCAGATAATCGGCATCGAGCGAACCGTCGAGCGAGCGCAGGGCGAACAGCATGAGAAAGCCGCTCGCTTGCGCCTGAACGGTCACACCGGTCTGGCGCACCGTTTCCGGCAGGCGGGTCTGGGCGCGATTGACCCGGTTCTGGACCAGGACCTGGGCGGTATCGATATCCGTGCCGGGCTCAAAGGTCACCGTAACCGAGGCCAGCCCGTCCGCTGTCGAGGAAGAGGCCATGTACAACATCCCCTCGACACCATTGATCTCCTGCTCGAGCGGCGCCGCGACCTGCGCCGCGACCGCTTCGGCGGTTGCGCCCGGATAACTCGCGGTGACGGCAATGGTCGGCGGTGCGATTTCGGGATATTGCGCCAGCGGCAATTGCGGATAGGCGAATACGCCCATCAATGTCGTGAAGACCGCGAGGACCAGTGCAAATATCGGACGGTCGATGAAGAAGTGTGACAGGCGCATGGGCGGGGGTCCTGAACGGATGCGAAAACGCGGGAGCGGTGACTACTGCTCGACGGGATAGGCGGCGGACGCCGGCTGCGCCTGGGTCAGGGCGGTCGGTTCGTCGAGGTCCTGCCGGACAAGCTCGACCAGCTGCGGCGTCACGGTCACGCCGGGACGGGCGCGCATGATGCCGTTGACCACCACCCGATCCGTGGGCTCCAGACCTTCGGAGATTACCTGAAGATTGCCGCTCGGCGGGCCTGGCGTGACAAGGCGCGGCTCGACGACATTCTCCTCATTGATGACATAGACCAGACGCCGCGGCCCATCGGAAAGAATGGCGGTTTCGGGGACCAGGATCGCCTCATAGAAGGCGCTACCGCCGACGCGCGCCGCACCGAGCATGCCCGGGCGGATCAGGCCATCCGGATTGGCGACCCGCGCCCGCACGCGGATCGTGCCCGAGGTCGGGTTGATGCGGTTGTCGGCAAAGACGATTTCGCCAACATGCAGGTATTCGGTTTCATCCTGCAGCCGGATCTCCACGCGGGAGACATCATCGGTGCGCTCGCGGCGCTGATAGCGCAGATAGACCGCTTCCGAGGCGTCAAACTCGAAATAGAGCGGATCGGCGCCGACGATGGTGGTGAGCACATCGCCTGAGGAATTGCCGCCCGACACCAGATTGCCCGGATCGACCATGCGCGACGAGGTCCGCCCGGCAGCCGGGGCCGTCACCTGGGTGAATTCCAGATTAAGCGCGGCCGCATCGACATTGGCGCTGGCCGAAGCGACACCGGCCTCGGCCGTCCGCACGGCGGTACGGCGCTGTCCGACCGCTTCCTCGGAGATTGCGCGCGAGGGCAGAAGCCGTTCGGCGCGATCAAGATCGGCGCGGGCCTGCGCCAATTGCGCACGAGCCTGACCCAATTGACCATTGGCCGCAGCCAGCACAGCTTCGAACGGGCGCGGGTCGATCGTGAACAAGAGATCACCCGCCTCGACAATGGCACCATCCTCGAAATGGACGGCCTCGAGATAGCCGCTGACCCGGCTGCGGACATCGACATGTTCCGGCGAGTCGAAGCGACCGGTGAAGGCGTCCCAGTCGGCAACCCGCTCGACCAGGGGCAAGGCGACATCAACGCCCGGCGCGCCCGGCGCCTGTTGCGAGCCACCGCCACCGCCACAGCCAGCCAGGGCGAAAGCAAAGCAAAAAAGAATGATGCGGGGAGCGAGGCGTGCCATGTCGAGTCCTTGGAAAATGGGCCGATACGGGCGCAGCTGCAGCGACAAGTCATCGGTCGATGACACAAATGCGCCCGATGGCTATACCATGTCAACAGCTGATGACAAATTCATGCTGTGAACCAGGATTGTTTGATGACCAAGCCCGCCCGCCCCCGTAATGCCGAGGCCACACGCGCCGCCATCCTGGCCGCTGCGCGCCATTGTCTCTCGCGCGACAGCTATGATCAGGTCGGCATTCGCGATATCGCCGTCAAGGCCGGCGTCGATGCCGCCCTCGTCTGCCGCTATTTCGGTTCCAAGGAGGATTTGTTCGCCCAGCTCCTGCGGCGCCCGGACAAACCGCTCGACGTGATCAAGGCCGGGCGTGACGGGCTCAGCGTCCGGGTTGCGGAGATGGTTGTCAGCAAGGATGGCGATCAGGAGGCGGTTGAGGACCTGCTGATCATGCTGCGCTCGGCCTCTTCAAAGACGGCCGCGTCCCTGGTGCGCGACGCCATGGTCGAACGCTTTGATGAGCCGATTGCGCAATTGCTGGAAGGTGAAAGCCCGCAATTGCGTGCGCGTATGATGGGCAGCGTGATTATCGGCCTGATCGTCAGCAAGATCATCCGCGGCTCCTGGGATATCGAGGCACCTGGACACGACGCCTTCCAGCAACGGATCGAGGATCTCGTTCGCCTCAGCATCCAGGAATTCTGAGGCCCTCAGCGGGTGGATTACACGATCCAGGGCAGGAAGGCGGACGCCAGGCTGAGCACCAGGAAAAAGCCGGCCATGTCGGTAATCGTCGTCAATAGCGGTCCACTCGCCGCGGCGGGATCCTGGCCGAAGCGCTTGAGCAGCAGCGGCACCACGCCGCCGATAGAGACGGCCAGCACGGTGTTGAGCGCCAGCGCGACGCCAATGACGCCGCCCAGCACGGCATTGCCCTTCCAGATCCAGGCCACCAGCCCGATCAGAATGCCCAGCACGATCCCGTTGATCACCCCGACCGAGGCCTCCTTGGCCCAGACCCGGAAGGCATCGATGGGCTTGACCAGGCCGAGCGATAATTCCCGCATGGTGACCGCCACCGCCTGATTGCCGGAACAACCGCTCATGTCTGACACCATCGGCAGGAAGATGGCGATCGCGATGATGGCGGTCAGGGTTTCCTCATAGGCCGAGATCACACAGGCCGCGATGATGTTGAGGACAATATTGGTCGAGAGCCAGGCGAGCCGGCGCCGCGCACGCAGGACGGTCGGCTGGGACCGCAACTCATCGCCGACCAGACCCTGACGTTTCAGTCCATCGGACTCGGATCGCTCCAGAACCGCCTCGTCCATCGCCGAGCGCGAGACGACGCCGACCAGCCGCCCATCGGCCTCGACCACCGGAATGCCGAGATAGCTGTACTTGTCGAACAGGTCCCGAAGCTCATCGAGCGGGGTCTGCGCGCCAACCGTGACCGGCGGGCTCATAATGCCGGAGAGCGCAGCGCTGCGCTTGGACGTCAGCAAGGCCCGCAGCGAGACAACCCCGACCGGCCGCTCCTCCGCGTCGAGAATATAGGGGTGCTGACCACGATAGGGCTCGAAATCTTCCTCATCGGAGGCGAGCCGTCGCAAGACCTGGCCGACCGTATCGCCTTCATGAAAAGTGAAGGCCTCGGCGATCATCAGGCCGCCGGCCGTGCCGTCATCATAGGCGGCCAGGCGCCGGACATCGGCCGCATCCTGCTCATCCATCTCCGCCAGGATCGCCTCGGCATCCTCATCGCTCAGCTCGCCGATGACATCAGCCTGAACATCGGAATCCAGCTCATCGATAATATCGACGGCCGTGCCGACCGAGAGCCGCTCGACCAGTTCGACGGCGATCTCGTTCGGTGCCTCATTGATCAGCTCGGCGGCGCGGTCGGCGTGCAGCATGCCGAAGACGCGGTCGCGTTCCTTCGGGGCGAATTGCAGGATTTCACGCAGGGCATCGCTGAGCGTTAGCGTCGCCAGCAAGGCTTCCAGCCCGTCAACATCATCGGCCTCGATCGCATCGCGGATCCGGTCATGGATATCACCGGGTTCGTCGAATTCAGGCTCTTGTTGGGTCTGCGACACGGGACGCCCTCCGGATCAATGCGTATCATTTATGGAATTATTGTCTAATGACACAAAAAACTTTCTCTGGACAATTATTTTCTGCCTTTCTATCGTAAAGCATGAATTTGACCTCACCTTGCTTCGAGACGGCTGCCGACAAGCTCGCAGCCCTGTTCGACACACCGTTCGGCGGCAAGCCGAAGGGCCGGTTCCGGATATCGAACAAGCTCCTGCGCCAGATATTGCAGCGCCGCCGCCTCTATGATGACGATATCCGCCCATTGACCCGAAGCCTGCTTGAGCGCGGCTATGTCCTTGTTGATATGGACAGTTTTTTCGTGGTTCTGAGTGCGAACTCCTTCGTCAATTACCGGCGCGCCAATGAGGAAAGCCTGCGGTGACAAAACCTCACCACGCCTCCCCCAAGACAGAAATCGGCTGGCGCGAAATCGTCGGGCTGCCGGGTCTCGACATCCCGGCCTTGAACGCCAAGATCGATACCGGTGCGCGCACCTCGGCGCTCAATGCGGCCGTCATCCGCGAGTTTGAGCGCGATGGCGAAACCTGGGTGGAATTCGATGTCACCTTCACCGAGGACCGCCATGTCCAACGCTGCCTCGCCCCGATTGCGGACCGGCGTGAAATCAGGAATACCAGCGGCATTCCCGAACTGCGCCATGTCATCGAAACCCGGCTGACCCTGGGTGCGCGCCAATGGCAGATCGAACTCTCGCTCGCCGATCGCGAACCGATGAAATTCGACCTGATACTGGGGCGAACGGCACTGCGAAACCGCCGGATCTGCGTCAATCCGGGCCGCTCATTCCTCAGCGGACCGCCTTCCCATCCCTTGCCGGCCACAGGCCAACCGGCCTGACACCCGCTGACGGCGAACCACCCGGCCGCTGTCCGACCACCTCTGAAAGGATGATCGCCATGAAAATCGCCATGCTGGCCCGCAACGCCAATCTCTACTCGCACAAACGCCTGAAAGAGGCGGCAGAAGCGCGCGGCCACGAGCTCGACATCATCGATACGCTGCGCTGCTACATGAATATCGCCTCGCGCAATCCGGCGATCTATTACAATGGCGAAAAACTGCCGAAATACGATGCCGTCATCCCGCGCATCGGCGCCTCGGTGACATTTTATGGTCTCGCTGTCCTGCGCCAGTTCGAGATGATGGGCGTCTATCCGCTCAATGAATCCGTCGCCATTGGCCGCTCGCGCGACAAGCTGCGCTCGCTGCAGCTGCTGGCGCGCGACGGGATTGGCCTGCCGGTGACAACCTTCGCCCATGACCCCAAACAGACCACCGAAGTGCTGGCCGTCACCGGCGGCTCGCCCCTGGTCATCAAACTGCTCGAGGGCACGCAGGGCATCGGCGTCGTGCTGGTCGATTCCGACCGCTCGGCGAAATCGGTGATCGAGGCCTTCCGCGGCGCCGGGGTGAATATCCTGGTGCAGGAATTCATCAAGGAAGCCGGCGGCTCCGACATCCGCGCCCTCGTGGTCGGCGGCAAGGTCGTCGCCGCAATGCAGCGCACCGGTGCCAAGGGCGAGTTCCGCTCCAATCTCCACCAGGGCGGCACCGCCCAGGCCGTGAAGATCTCCCCGGAAGAGCGCTCGACCGCGGTGCGCGCCGCCAAGAGCATGGGGCTGAATGTCTGCGGCGTCGACATGCTGCGCTCCAATCACGGCCCGGTGGTGATGGAAGTCAATTCCTCGCCCGGCCTGGAAGGCGTCGAGAAAGCGACCGGCATTGATGTCGCCGGCAAGATCATCGAGACGCTGGAGAAGACCAGCATGCCCGGCAAGACCAAGACCAAGGGCGCTGGCTGATGCCGGCCCGTCCCGCTTTCGAAATCGGCCTGCATGAGATTGCCGCCGGCAGCCGCGCCACGGTCGATCTGCCGGTCAGCGTGCTGTCGGACCACACGCCTGTCACCATGTCGGCGCATGTCGTCCACGGCAAACGAACAGGGCCGACGCTCTTCGTCAGCGCTGCGGTCCATGGCGACGAGATTATCGGGGTCGAGATCGTGCGCCGCCTGCTGCGCAATCCGGCCCTGAACCGGCTGCGCGGCACGCTGCTGGCGGTGCCGATCGTCAATTCCTATGGCTTCATGTCGCATTCGCGCTATCTGCCCGACCGGCGCGATCTCAATCGCTGCTTCCCCGGCAGCACCCAGGGATCGCTGGCGGCGCGGCTGGCGCACATCTTCATGACGGAAATCGTCAAGCGGTCCGATGTCGGGATTGATCTGCATTCGGCCGCCATCAACCGGACCAATCTGCCGCAAATCCGGATCTCGCCCGCCATGCCGCGCACGATGGAGCTGGCCGAAGCCTTTGGCGCGCCACTGATTTTGACCTCGAAGACCCGCGAGGGCTCGCTGCGCTATACGGCCCAGGAGGCCGGGGTCGATGTACTGCTCTATGAGGCGGGCGAAGGGCTGCGCTTCGACGAATTCGCCATCCGCGCCGGCGTCACCGGCATCATGCGCGTCATGCGCCATCTGGAAATGCTGCCCGCCAAGGACGCCGCGCGTCCGCGCACCGCGCCGATGAAATCACGCTCGAGCTATTGGTTCCGCGCCCCGGCCGGCGGTCTGATGCGCAGCTATAAAACGATTGGTGACCAGGTGATGGCCAATGACGTGCTCGGCGTGATCTCCGATCCTTTCGGCGAAGTCGAGATCGAACTGGTGGTCCAGGAGCCGGGCCTGATCGTTGGCCGCACCAATCTGCCGGTCGTCAATGAGGGTGACGGCCTGTTCCACATCGCCAAGCTCAGCAAGGCCGCCGACGCGGAATCGACGCTCGACAACATGGCGCTCGAATTCGAGGCCGATCCGATCTTCGACGAAGACGAGATCATCTAGCCCGTTTGCCTCCTGGAACCGGCCCGCCAGCGCCTGGGTGCCGGCGGGCCGCTGGCGCTTCAGCCGTCGGCCGGGGCGACGGATTTCTCCGGTCCCCGCAGCAGGATCGAGACCGACATCAGGCCGACAATCGCGACCACGATCACCGCCCCCGTCGGCAAATCGAAGGCCGCCGAGGCCAGCAGGCCGATGACATAGCCTGCGACGGCCACACCATAGGCAATGGCGAGCCCGAAGCGGTCGGGCCAGAAGCGGGCGGCCAGGGCCGGGGCGATCAGCGTCGCGAAGACGAGATAGATGCCGACCAGTTGCACGGACTGGGTCACGACCAGGGCGAACAGGGCGTAGAAGCCGAACCGGCCGATACGGTCACGCGCCAGGAACCAGACCGCCAGCACGACGGCGTACATCGCCGCGACGGGCCAGAGACTGTCGATCGAGACCCAGAGAATCTGACCGACCAGCAAGTCCTTGAGATGCTCGCCGCCATGGGGATTATTGGCGAGTAGCAAGAGCTCGACACTGGCGGCGAAGACGAACAGCACACCGATCAGCGCTTCCTGCACGGACGGCCAGCGTCTCTCGGTCCAGCGCAGGAGCAAGGCGGCGAGCAAGGCGGCGGCGACCGCCGAGACCTGCACCGTCCAGCCGGCCCCGTCGAAGCCGAAGGCGGCCGCGGCCGTCACGCCGAGCCCTGCGACCTGGGCAATCGCCAGATCGATGAAGACAATGCCCCGGGCCAGCACCTGACGGCCCATCGGCACATGCGTCGAGATGACCAGGAGCCCGGCGATAAAGGCCGGGAATAACAGGCTGAGTTCCAGCGCGCCCATGCCAGCTACTCCTGTGCCGCAGCGGCCAGAAGCCGGCGCAGGGTTTCGTCATACAGGCTGAAAAGATCATCGGCCGCATCATTGCCGCCGACCGTAAAGGGCAGTTCGACGGCCGGGATGTTCAGCCGCTCGGCGATGAAATGGGTCGGTCGGTCATCCTCATAGGCGGCCCGGATCACCATCCGCGCCGGCTGGTTCTGCAGCGTGCTGACCACTTCGGCCAGATGTCCGCTCGAGGGCGGCACGCCCGGCTGGGATTCCAGCACAGCGATCCGGTCAAGGCCGAGCCAGTCTTCCAGATAGACCCAGCTTTGATGCTGGGTCACCACGGGAATGCCGCGCAGGGGGACCGCCTCGGCCTCCCAGCGCAGCAGGGCCGCATCCCAACGCTCGAGAAAATCGTCAAGCCGGGCCTGATAAACGCCCGCATTGGCCGGATCGAGCTCGATGAAGCGCTGGGCCAGGGCCCGGGCCACGAGGGCAATATTGTTCGGATTGGTCTGGATGTGCGGATTGCCCGGTGCATGGACATCGCCTTGCGAGCGATCGACTGAACTGGGCACTTCCAGCATGGTGACGACGCTGGTCGCCTCGAAATAGCCCGGCTGACCTTCGGCGATATTGCGATTGGCCGCCTGGCGCACGACTTGTGGCAACCAGCCGATCTCCAGCGTCGCGCCGGTGCAGATCAGGATATCGGCACGGCGGGCGCGGGAGATCAAGGAGGGCCGTGCCTGGATATGATGGGGATCCTGGCCGCCCGTCGTGGCGGTGTAGATGTCGACATGATCGCCGCCGATTTCCTCCGACAGGGCGCCCCATTCCGGTTCGCAGGCGAAGACCCGCAGATCGGCGAAGGCCGGAACTGAAACAGACAGGCTGAGGGCAACCGCCATCGCGGCACCGGGAATGAAGTTTTTCATGATCACGGGTTCCAGTCCTCAATAGCGGTGGGCGCTGTGCGGCCCATAAATCACGGTGTATTGCAGCCGGAACTCATCATTCGCGACCGGGCCGGTTTCATCGCGGGTGAATTGCGCCCGCAAACGCCCGAACTCGCTGGTGTCGAATTCGAGCAATGCCGTCGCGGCCCAGGGGTCAATCCCGCCAGCATCAAGAACACTGCCAGCCAGGGCCGCCGGCACGCTGTCCGGGGTCAGCGCGGCATAGCGCAGACCGACACTCCAGCGGCGGCGGAATTGATATACGCCCTGGGCATACCAGCCGCTGCGATCAAGATTGATCGGAACCGCATCATATTCGCCCTCCATCGTGTCGAAGAAATACTCTCCCGACAGGGTCAGGTTCCGCTCGCTGCGATTGCCGCCCGGGGCCCATTTATAGACCAGGGACACAATGCCGAGGGTCTCGTCGCCGGTGAACAGGCTGCCATCAATATCGCGGTCATCGGAGCCGGCATTCATGTAGGAAGCCGAGGCAAGCCAGCTGGAGCTGTCGCCAATATCACCACCGGTCCGGACCCAGACCGCCTGGGTGCCCGTGCCGCCATTGGCCGCACCGCCGGCCGGGAAGCTGTCGCCCTTGTAGAGCTCGGCGCCGAACTCGACATATTGGTCGAGCGGGGCGAGCCAGCGCAGCTGCACCCCGTCATCGCCATACTGCCCACCGAGCAGGGCGCGATAGGGCAAGGGCTGGTCGGAGAAGGACCAGTTATGGCCGTGCACTTCGTTGAGATAACCAATGCCGGAGAATAGCCGGCCACCACGCAGGGTGACGCCGCCGCCCAGGGCTGTGGTCTGGATATAGGCTTCCTCGACCTCGGCCTCCCCCTCCGGGGTCAGGGCAAAGGTCAGATTGCCATACAGCGACGGGTCGATATTCGCGGTCAGGACGATCTCGGACTCACCGAGATTGAAACCGCGCTCCGGACGCCCGGCTTCCTCGTCGAAGACAAAGCCCGACACGCCGGCCCCATCGGGATCCTCGCTACTGGCGGCATATTGGCCGTTCAGGACAACGGAAATGCCCGGATTGAAGGCATTGTCAGCGGTCCGGCTGGCGCTGGAAACCGGCATGGCCCGGGGCGCCACTGTCGCGGCCGGCGGAATAGCGGCGACCGCCGTGCGGGCGGAATTGGCCGTCGCCTCGGCATTGGCGGCGCGGGCTTCCGCTTCGGCAAGCCGGGTTTCAAGGTCCGAAATCCGGGATTGATACTCGCTGCGCATCGCGTCGATCTCGGCGCGGATGGAGGACAGATCATCATCAGCGAAGGCCGGGCTGGCAATACTCGTGAGGCCGGCGAGTGCGGCCGCATTCAACAAATGTCTCATGGACATACTCCATCGAAAGCTGGGAAAGGCCGTCACCGCCCGGCAAGGGCGATGCGGCGGATCGGCAGTCAGGTGTGGAGTAAAAGCGGAGGGCCGCGCACCCGCCAGCCGCCATCTGGCGCCGCGCGCGCAAGGGGCTGGTGGAGAACCGCGCGTGCCACACTGGCAACCGTGAAGGCTACCGACAGGCCGGTCTGGGCCGGGGGCAGAATCGAATCTGACCCGATGGAGGAATGACAAAGCTTGCATTGCGCCGCCGGGGCCGAACTGCCCGGCAGTGGCGTATCGGAACCGGACTGTGCCGTCAGGCTGATATGGGCCGGCTCGAACTCCTGATAATGCGCATTGCGGTGCGCCATGGCCGCAGCGCCTTGCAGACTCATCAGCATGACCACAACCAGGCCAAGGCCCAGCCGCCGCCAGTCGGGCCTGAATGCCCGATTGCGATGATGATTCTGATAGGTGCGCATGGGCTTCCGGGACTCCCTCAGCGGCAGCATGTCGATGAGACGCTATAACGTCACCTTAAATTGCGGTAAGTGACGTATTGCCTCAGGCGCCTGTTGCACCCCGTTTGCCCCCCGACTGCCCCTCACCACGCGGCGCCTCCTGGCCGGCGGCGAAGCCGAGCAGGAATTGCTGCACACCCCGCCGGATATTGGCGAGGCTATAGCCGCCCTCCTGCATGATCAGCGTCCTGTATCCCTGCCGGCCGATCGCCTCGGCAATGCGGTGCATGCCGTCCGGCGTGATGAAGAAATTGCCGGTCGGGTCGCCCTTCATGATGTCGACGCCGAGGCTGACGACCAGATAGTCCGGCGCGAACGCCCTGATGCGTCTCAGCGCACGGCCGAGCACGGTGAGATAGCCGGCATCATCGACGCCGGGCCGGATCGGATAATTGCGGTTGAAACCAAGCCCCGCATCGCGGCCGCGCTCATCCTCGAAACCGGCGAAAAAGGGATAGCAATCCTCCGGATGGCCGTGGATCGAGACGGTGAGGACATCCTCGCGCTCGTAGAAAATGTCCTGGGTGCCATTGCCGTGGTGATGGTCGATATCGAGCACGGCGATGCGGGCCGGCTTCGCCACCTTGCCGGCGGCCTTGCCCTGGCCCGACAGATGATGCGCGGCAATCGCGGCATTGTTGAAATAGCAGAAGCCGCCAAAGGCCCGCCGCTCGGCATGATGGCCCGGCGGGCGCACCACGACATAGGCCCAGCCTGTCTTGCCGTCCTTGATGAGTTTGGCACCTGTGAGCGCTGCATCGACGGCGCGGCGCGCGGCGGGATAGACGGCCCGCGTCAGCGGCGTTGAGGTATCGATACAGAAATACCCCGCCCGCATCTCGAAATTGCGCGGCAGGCGGTCGGCCTGGCGGATCGGAAAAATCTCCGGATAGACGATGCGCCCCTCGGGAATGCGCGTCGCGGTCTCCTCGAGAAATTTCACCATGCGGTGATCATGTACCTCGAGAATATGCTCCAGCCCCCAGCGGCCGGCCGCGTGATCATTGACCGGCAGGCCCTCCAGCGCCTTGCGCACGGCGGCGACGCGGGCCGGGCGCTCATAATAGCCCTTGAAGGGCGAGTGCTCGATCGATGGCGCTTCATCGGCGGTGATCACGACATCAATCGGCCGCGCCAGAACGGGCAATCTCTTCGGCCGCAGATTGGTGTATTGCGGCGGCCGGATCCGCACCGGCTCGTCCTGGATCGAGGCCAGCAGCTCGACCAGAACCGGATCGTCGGCGGCCATCCCGTTCTTCGCCTGCATGATGCGCGAGACCACGGCTTTCAGCGTCCGGCGGTGCAGCGGTTTCTCGTCGCCCATGCCATCATAGAGCAGCATATTGGCGTCACCGAGATTGGACCGGGTGACGAAGCGCTCATAGCCGGTGCCCTGCACCGGCCGCGCACCGAGGCGTTCATAAAAGGCCATGCGGCGGCGGCCATCGGCGAGGAGTTCGTGCTCATTGAGCAAGTCGGCCTCATCCGGCAGGCTGTCGAGGAAAAGCCGCTTTGAGCCGCGCTTGCGCTGATCCTCGCGCGTCATCTCGTAGAGCGCCCCGCCAATCCCGCGCGAGGCGCGCGCCGGATCGCTGGCGATATAGTCGAGATAGGAGGCCTTGATATCGGCAAAAAAGAATGTGACGGAGAAGCCGAGCACCTTGCCGGCCTTCGTGGCGCACAGCAGAATGACCTCGCAATCGGGCGGGTATTCTCCGGCGGAGTAGTGGGCAATCTTGTCGATGTAACTCGAATTGAACGGGAAGGCTTTCAGGAAGACATCCTGTATCCCTTCCAGATGGCGCTGATAGTCCGGATCAATCCCCGCTATCACCCGCACGAATTTCAGCATTTTACGTGTTCCGCATCGCCAAAGGCCAGACCGATACTCAACGGCGCCCCGCAAGCGGAAACATCCCGATCGGCCTGTCGGGCAAGGTGATTTCCCCTGTGCCCGTCACTGGAGTCTCAAATCGCATGACACAAAGCAAGCCCGAAATTTCGCGCCGCTACGACCTCTTCCCCACGCCGGTCGTGACCTGGGAGCATGAGACCCCCGATCTCAATGCCGCGCTGAAGCAGGCCCTGGTCGATGACCCCTTCTATCGCAGCGCCGACCAGGCCCAGAAATCCGACTCGATCAATCTGTGCGACCTCGCCGGCACCGTTCCCGCCTTCAGGCAATTGGAGACGCTGGCGCTGGCCGATCTGACCGAATATTGCCGCCAGATCGGCTGGATCGGCGAATTCGATGTCGAGATGCAGATGTTCGCCAACGTCTCGGCGGCGCGCCATTATGTGCCCTCACACAATCACGTCGCCCACATCGCCTCGGTCTATTATGTCGCCACCACTCCGACCGACAAGCCGGTTCTGGAAGCCCAGTCGGCGATGAAGAATTACTGGCAGCCGGCCGAGGGCGCGCTGATCCTGCATGATCCGCGATTCAACGCCTCGCTGATGGGCGGCTGGCAATTCCACGCCCATGTCCATCCGCGCCCGGGCCTGATGATCATGTTCCCGGCCTTCGTCTGGCATGAGGTCGTGCCGCATTTCCAGAGCGAACCGCGCCTGTCGATCGCGGTCAATTTCACCCTCACCTATCGCAATATCGACCAGGCGCAGAAGCTCACCCGGCTGACCGTCGATCCGGCCTGAACCGGCGGCCCACGCCGTCATGGATTGTCCCGCCCGACATTATGTCATAGTGTCTGCCACAATATTGATCGCAGACAGATGACGGAACGGAAAAGCCATGCGGGCGAGAACAAGCGGAATCCTGGCCGGGCTGGGCCTGATCGGCTCGGTGATGGCGGCACCGGCACTGCTGGCGCAGCCGGCTGCGGCCGGGCCGGCGGAGCGTCCGAATTTCGTCCTGGTCCTCGTCGATGACGCCGCCTTCATGGATTTCGGCATTTATGGCGGCGAAGCCCGCACCCCGGTGATCGACCGGCTGGCGCGGCGCGGCATGATCTTCTCCAATTACCATTCCTCGCCGCTATGCGCGCCGTCGCGGGCGATGCTTCTGACCGGGCTCGACAACCACCGCACCGGCCTGGCGACCATTCCCGAAGTCCTGCCACCGGAACATCGCGGCCAGCCGGGCTATGGCATGAGCCTGGAACCCGGCGTCGTCACCGTCGCCGACCGGCTGCAGGCCGCCGGCTATCGCACCTATATGACCGGCAAATGGCATCTCGGGCATGGCGAGGGCGATCTGCCGGACGCGCACGGTTTCGACCACTCCTTCGTGCTCGACGCCTCCGGCGCCGATAACTGGGAAGAAAAACCCTATATGCCCTTCTACCGGACCGCCGACTGGTTCGAGGATGGCAGGCGCGCGCATTTGCCGGACGAATTCTATTCCTCCGAATTCCTGGTCGACCGGATGATCGATTATATCGAGGCCGATGCCGGCAGCGCCGATCCCTTCTTCGCCTATCTTGCCTTCCAGGCGATTCACATCCCGATCCAGGCGCCGGCCGAATTCACCGGGAATTATCACGAGACTTACAGCCAGGGATGGGAAGCCTTGCGGCAGGCTCGCGCCAGGCGAGCGGTAGAGTTGGGGCTGGTTTCCGCGACAACATCCATCATGCCGCTGCCGGAGCGCATGCGGGCCTGGTCGGACCTGTCCGAAGCGGACCAGGCCCTGTATGCGCGCTCTATGGCGGTCAATGCCGGCATGCTCGAAGCGATGGATCACCATCTCGGACGCCTGGTCGAACACCTTGAAACAACAGGACAATTCGACAATACGGTGTTCATCGTCACCTCCGACAATGGTCCCGAGCCCAGCCATCCGGTCGGCGAACCCGGTTTCGGCACATGGATGAATTTGCACGGCTATAGTCGCGAATTGGAAAATCTAGGGGAAACAGGTAGTTACGCCTTTATCGGCCCGGAGTGGGCGATGGCCGCAGCGGCCCCGTTCAACCTGTTCAAATTCTACGCCTCGGAGGGCGGATTGCGCGTCCCCTTCCTGATCACCGGTCCGGGAATTGCCCGCGGACAACACAGCCAGGCTGCGGGCTATGTCACTGATGTAACACCGACAATCCTCGACCTCGCGGGCCTGTCAGAGATGACAGGTGACGTCACTGGCCGCAGTCTGCGTGCCGTCATAAGCGGTGAAGCCGATACCGCCTATACACCTGATGATGCAGTGGGTTTCGAAGTCTCGGGCAATTCGGCCCTGTTCCGCGGCGAGTACAAACTGGTCCGCACCATGCCGCCCTGGGGCGATGGAAACTGGCAATTATTCAATCTGGCCGTCGATCCCGGCGAAACCTTCGACCTCGCCCCCGGCCAACCAGCGCTGGCCGCAGCCATGCTCGAAGACTACACCGCTTATGCTGAAGCCAATGGTGTGCTCGACCTGCCCGAGGGCTATGACGTCCACGACCAGATCTCGATCAATGCCACGATGCGGCAGCTCGAGTTTTATCGCTGGCAATTGGTGCTTATTACCCTGTTGATCCTGGGTCTGGGCGGTTTCGGCCTCTCCCGGGCGATCAGGTTCTGGCGCCGCCGCTAACCGGCCCTGCATCCGGTCCGGCATCGAGCACCGCCAAGGCAGCAGCCAGCATGACGCGCGCCGCTGTGTCCGGGGGCAGATCCTGGTCGGACCGCAAACGGCGCCAGAAGTCGAAACAGGTCACCGCCGACAAGGCTTCAGCCGTGACGGTATCAAGCGCCCGATCGGGATTGACCGCGGACTCGAGCCGTTCGCGCTCCATCGCCACCAGAAAGGCATGGTCGCCCGCGAGGACGCCGGAGCGATGGCGGTAAGCCTCGGCGGCGAGGCGAAAGGGGGTCATGTCCTCGAACATGGAGGCCCGGTTCTTCACCAGCCGGACGAGGCGCTCGCGCCGGTCAGTCGTCGACAGGTCCAGCGTTGCGCGCGGCAGGAATTCATCACGCAGGGCGATGACGACTTCGCGATTGAGCGATTCCATATCCTGAAAACACCGGAATACGGTCCGTGGACTGACCTTGGCCCGCTCGGCCACCGCCTGGGCGCTCGGCGAAACAACTCCCGAGCGGATCAGTTCAAGAAAGGCCGTCACGATCCGCGCCCGATTATCGGAGCGACGGCGCGTTCGTCCGTCGCCCGCCGGAGCGATGCTGGAGTCCCTTGTTTCGGTCACACGGCCCTCTTCATCTTCCAGCGCCCGAGCAACAGGACAATCAACAGGCCGGAATCAAGGGCGAAAAGCGGAAGGGCGGACAGCCCGCCCGTATCGACGACCATTCCGATAATCCGGCCGACCAGCAGGAGCAGGGCCCAGACTACAGGGATGTCCAGCTTGCTGCCATCACCCGCAAGCGCCGCCCGCCCCGCGAGCGCACCGATCACAAGCAGTGAAGCCCCCGCATCGCCGCGCATGAAATTCAGCCCGACAGCACCATCAGCACGCAATCCGAGCGGCGCCATGACCAGGTCCGGAACGAGCAGGAAGGCCGCGCCCAGACCGAGAAGCACAAGTGCGGCCAGCGCCGTTGCGGTCCGAAGGATTATTTGCATGAAATTTCCCCAAATCTTGATTGCACCCATCGGCAAACAATTGACGCATAGTGTGACATATCCTACCGTCACTCGAAATCACCGGCCTTGTCAAATGCCGGACTGGGGAGCCCGGCATGATCGAACTCTATACTTCCGCTACGCCGAATGGCTGGAAAGCCTCCGTCACCCTGGAGGAGTTGGGCCTGCCCTACGAGGTGCACGCGACAGACCTGATGCAGGGCGAGCAGAAGACGCCGGCATTCCTGGCGATGAATCCGAATGGGCGGATACCGGTGATCCGCGATCGCGAAGCCGATGACTTCGTCGTTTTCGAGAGCGGCGCGATCATGATCTATCTCGCCGAGAAAGCCGGACGCCTCCTGCCCTCCGACGCCAAGGGGCGCTCGCGCGTCATCCAGTGGCTGATGTTCCAGATGGGCGGTCTTGGCCCGATGATGGGCCAGGCGAATGTCTTCTACCGCTACATGCCCGAGAAGATCGATATCGCCATCAAGCGCTATCAGGGCGAGACGGCCCGCCTGCTTTCCGTACTCGATCACCGGCTGGCCGGGCACGAATATCTGGCTGGCGAATACTCGATCGCGGACATCGCCAACTGGTGCTGGGCCCGTACGGCGTCCTGGTCCGGGGTCGAACTGGAACCCTATGAACATTTGCGACGTTGGATTGGCCAGATCGCCGAACGCCCCGCCGCCCAGCTCGGCATCAAGGTGCCCTATGATCTGGCTGAAATGCTGGCCAAAACGAAGGGCGAAGAAGCCGGCAGCGCCGCGGAGCGTTTCGCCAAGAGCGCCCGCAGTATCGTCAATACGGGCGAAGACGGGAATTAGGCAATGAAAATGAGGCTCTGGATAATCCTTGCGGTTGTCGCCGGCATACTGGCAATCGGGTATGGCGCTTATGCAAAATACGGAATCGGCCTTCCCGGCATGATCGACCGCCTGCGCGACCCGATCCTGGCCACCCAGCCCGTTGTCTGGGAACAGGGCCCGGCCACGCCCGCCGCCGCTGATCGCCAGCCCAATATCATCGTCATCCTGTTGGACGATCTCGGCATCAACGACATTTCGACCTTTGGAGGCGGCGTCGCCGGCGGGTTGCTGCAAACGCCCAATATCGACGCGCTCGCCGCGCGCGGCGCCATTTTTACCAATGGTTATGCCGGCAATGCGACCTGCGCGCCGTCGCGCGCCGCCATTATGACGGGCCGGTTTGCGACCCGGTTCGGCTTCGAATTCACGCCCGCGCCCGTGCCATTTCATCGTCTGCTCGGCTCATTCGACTTCGGCCCTCACCCGGCAGTCTATCATTCCGAGCGCGAGAGCGAGGCCATTCCGCTGAACGAACAAGGGCTGCCAACAAGCGAAATCACCATGGCCGAGCTACTGCACGACCAGGGCTACCGCACCCTGTTCTTCGGCAAATGGCATCTGGGCGGGGCCGAAGAATTCCGTCCGCAAAACCAGGGCTTCGACGAATGGCTGGGCTTCATGCCCGGAGCAGCGCTCTTCATGGACGTCAATCATCCTGATGTGGTCAATGCGGTCGCCGATTTCGATCCGATCGACCGCTTCCTGTGGCCCAATCTGAACTTCGCCGTGCGCCATAATGGCGGCCAGCGCTTTCACCCGGATCGCTATATGACCGATTATCTGGCGGAGCAGGCCGTGGCCTCCATCGAGGCGAATGCGAACCGGCCCTTCTTCATGTATTTCGCGCTCAATGCGCCGCATACGCCGCTGCAGGCCCTGCGCTCGGACTATGACGCACTTGCGCAGATCGAGGATGAACGCCTGCGCGTCTATGCCGCCATGATCCGCGCGGCCGACCGCGCTGTGGGCGAGATCGTCGCCTCGCTCGAAGAGCAGGGCATTGCCGATAACACGCTGATCGTTTTCTCCAGCGATAATGGCGGCGCCAGCTATGTTGGCTTCCCGGACATCAACGCCCCCTATCGTGGCTGGAAAGCGACCTTCTTCGAAGGCGGGATCCGGGTCCCGATGTTCGTCAGCTGGCCGGCCCGTATCGCAGCGGGGAGCATCGTCGATTCTCCCGCTGCGCACGTCGATATTTTCGCCACAGCAGCCGCCGCAGCCGGTGCACCGATCCCGCAGGATCGTGCGATGGACGGGATCGACATGATCGAGCTTATCGACGCCGCCGGAACCGCACCGCCGGAGCGCGACCTGTTTTGGCGCTCGGATCGTTACCGAGTCTTGCTGCGCGACGGCTGGAAGCTGCAGATATCCGAACTGCCGCCGAGAACCTGGCTGTTCAATCTCGAAGATGACCCGACCGAACAGTTCAATCTGGCGAGCAGCGAGCCGGATCGCCTGGCAGCCATGACTTCGGCGCTCAATGCGATCGATGCGGTGCAGGCCGGTCCGATCTGGCCGAGCCTCGTCGCCCCGCCAGTCTATATCGACCACAATATTCTCGAGCCGCGTTCGGTGGACGATGAATATATCCACTGGGCGAATTAAGGGATGGGGATGCGGGTCTGGCTGAGACGGCAGTTTTATCGCGCCCTGACGAGCCCCGCCCGCCGCGAGGCGCGGCGCCGGCGCGCCGAAGCCAAGCGCATACGCCGCCATGAGCCGCACCGTGTTCACTATTTTCACCGCCCGGGCGACCCTGCCTGCGCCTTGATGGCGCCATTGGCGGCGGACCTCTGCAATCGTTTCGATATCGAATTGACCCTCCATCTCACCGGTCTGCCCGCTGCGGACGTCAATCCGGACCCGGAACGCCTGCCAGGCTGCGCCCGGCGCGACACGGCGGCCCTGGCGGAACATTTCGGCCTGAGCTTCACCGATCCCGGCGAACTACCGGCGCGCGGGCTTGAAAACCGGGCGGCCGCCATCATCGCTTCGGCTCTGGCCCGCGGCGAAGCCCTGCAGGCGGCAATAGAGACCGGTGAAGCCCTCTGGCGTGGCGATGAGGCGGCGATGGCGGACGCGGCCGCCCGCTTTGGCGAAACCAGTCCGGAAGCCGCCATGAAAGCGGCGGAGCAGGGCTCGGCCCTGCGCGACGACCTCGGCCATTTCCAGAGTGCCACGCTCTATTATGGTGGTGAGTGGTATTGGAGCGCCGACCGGCTGCACTATCTGGAAACCCGGCTGGCCGGGCTCGGCGCCGGGTTTTCCGATGCGGCACCGCCGCCGCTCGTACCGCCCTTGCTGGAGAGCGAGTCGAGCGGTGATAGCGACGGCGCCGTGCTGGAAATCTACCCCTCACTGCGCAGCCCATATACCTATCTGGCGATGGAGCGTGCCTTTGCGCTCGCCGACCGCTGGCAGGCCAGGGTAGAAATCCGCTTCGTCCTGCCCATGGTGATGCGCAGCCTGCCCGTCCCCCGGCGCAAGGGAAAGTATTTCCTGCTCGACGCCAAGCGCGAGGCCGAACGCCTCGGTCTGCCTTTCGGAAATACATGCGACCCGCTCGGGCCACCGACCGAGCGCGGCCTGGCGGTGCTCCACCATGCCATGGCACAGGACAAGGGCCGCGCCTTCCTGACCAGTTTCCTGCGGGGCGTATGGGCCGAAGGTGTCGATGCCGGGTCCGATCGCGGCCTTCGCCTCCTTGCGGAACGCGCCGGACTGGACTGGTCAACAGCCAAGGCGGCCCTCGCCGATGAGAGCTGGCGCGCAGTCGCGGAGACTAATCGCCATCGCTTGCTGGAGCTGGGCCTGTGGGGTGTGCCGTCCTTCCACACCGGCGATGTGTCGGTCTGGGGCCAGGACCGCCTCTGGCGCATCGAACAAGCGCTATCTGCCCAGTCCAAGGGCATCGCATCATGACATGCCAGGGATTGTGAATGTGATGAAACGCGTCCTTTTCGGGATTCTGGGCCTCGCCCTCCTCGCCACCGGGCTGGGCGTCGTGTTCCAGACAGACCTGGCGCGCGCCCTCTATGAGCGCCGCGTCGACCGCCAGATGTCGCTCGAACGGATGAGTGAATTACCCGCCGGTCTCCACCTCGCCTTTTGCGGCACCGGCTCTCCCCTGCCCGATCCGTCGCGCGCACCAAGCTGCGCCGTCGTGATTGCAGGAGACCGCTTATTCGTCGTCGATTCCGGCGCCGGATCGGCCGGCAATCTCCTGCTGATGGGGATTCCCGCCGGACAGATCGAAGCAGTTCTGCTGACGCATTTTCACTCCGACCATATTGGCGGGCTTGGCGATCTCGCGCTGCAACGCTGGATCGGGCTGGGACACACCGAACCGCTGCCCGTCATGGGACCGCAGGGTGTCGAGACAATCATTGCCGGCTTCAATCAAGCCTATGCGATGGATGCCACCTATCGGACCGGCCATCATGGCGAGGCGATCGCGCCACCCTCGGGCTTTGGCATGGAGGCCCAGGCCTTTGAGATTGCGGGGTCTGACCAGACCGCGCCAGTGAAATTGCTCGAAAATGGCGGGCTGACGATCTGGGCCGTCGCCGTCGACCATGCGCCGGCGAGCCCCGCGGTGGCCTATCGCTTCGACTACCAGGGGCGCTCCCTGGTCATGAGCGGCGACCTGGCCGCTGACACCTCGCCGGGTTTCCAGGCGCTCGCGGCCGGAGCCGACCTGCTGGTGATTGAAGCGCTGCAGCCGCGCCTGCTCGATATCATCAATGATGGCGCGCGCAGGCGCGGAAATGAGCGGCTCGATACGATCATGGTCGATATCCGCGACTACCACACCACACCGGAGCAGGCTGCGGCCGCCGCCAGCGCTGCCCAGGCGCAGACGCTGGTGCTGAATCACATCGTGCCCGCCCTGCCAAGCCGAAGCCTCCACCCCGCCTTCCTGGGGAATGCGGCTACCGCCTTCACCGGTCCGATCCGGATCGCCGAGGACGGCATGGTTGTCAGCCTCGTGGCGGGCGGCGATGACGCCACCTTCCTGTCCTGGCGTTGAGCGAATGAGGGGATCATCATGAAGAGATGGGCCTTTGGTGCCGCCGCAGGAATGATCGCCGTGGGCGGGCTCACGGCGGGCTACCGGATGTATGGCCGCGACGCGGCATCCGCTCCCGCGATAATCCGGCATTGCGGTGCGGCCACCGCTGATCAACGCATCTGGGTGGCAGGCGGACGCTATCAGATCGGCGCGGCACCGCGCTATCGCGAAGAGACCGGGCCGCAAATGGTCGAGACCAGCGGCTTCTGGATCGACCGGCATGAAGTGACCAATGCCCAGTTCGCGCGCTTCGTCGCGGCCACCGGCTATCGCACCATCGCCGAACAGACGCCCGACCCGGCCGCCTATCCCGACCTCGACCCTGCGGCGCTGGTGGCCGGCTCCGCCGTGTTCGGGGTCAGCGCCGGTCAGGGCTATTGGTGGAGTTTCATCCCGGGCGCTTCCTGGCAGGCTCCCTATGGTCCGGGCAGCTCGATCGAGGGGCAGGATGACTATCCGGTTGTTCATATCGCCTATGCCGATGCTGCGGCCTATGCCGGCTGGGCCGGCGGCGAATTGCCAACGGAAGCCGAATGGGAAATCGCCGCCCGGGCCGGGCAGGCCGGCGCCGAGTTCGAATGGGGCGATGAATTCCGCCCCGGCGGCCAATGGCGCGCCAATAGCTGGCAAGGCCCCTTTCCGGCGATCGACACCGGTGATGACGGTTTTGCAGGCCTGGCCCCGATCGGCTGTTATGAAGCCAATGAGCTCGGCCTGGTCGATATGACGGGCAATGTCTGGGAGTGGACCGCCAGCCCGTTCAGCGCCGACCCCGCGACCGGCACGATACGCGGCGGCTCCTATCTCTGCGCGCCAAATTTCTGCGCCCGCTTTCGTCCTGCTGCCCGGCAGGCCCAGGAATGGGATTTCTCCGCCTCGCATATTGGCTTTCGCACCATCAGCCGCGATCCGGGGCCTGGCGAGCCATGAACAAACACCAACGGGCCCGGGCTACGAGAAGCCGGGCTTGAATTCTGAGTCGGCAGAGCGCCAAACTGAGGGGTGCTCACTCCAACGGTCACAGACGTCAAAGCGAATACGGGAAAGCCTCCATGGCCAATGCCAGACGACCAAGCGGCGAAGCACGGGAAAGCGCCATCATTGCCGCGGCCACAGCGATCTATCTGGAAAGCGGCTATGCCGGTGCCAAGATGTCGGAGATCGCAAAACGTGCGGGGATCGCCGAAGGCACGCTCTATCTCTATTTCCGCAACAAGCATGCGCTGATGCTGGGCGTGGTTGCCGAACACTGGTCAGAGCTGACCCGCGGCGCCCATGCGAGCCTGCGAGACCAGCGCGGCTATTTCGAGCGCGTCGAAGCGCTGGCGCGCTATCACCTGACCAGCATGATCGGCAAGTGGAAGCTGATCGAACTCGGCTTCTCCATCCGCTACCAGCCGGGCATCAAGATCGGCGATGATCTCGACTTCAAGCGCGCCTATACGGCGGTGTTCGACGAATTGATCGAGAGCGGCATTGCCGTCGGCCATATCCAGCCCAAAGCAGAGATATGGTTCATGCGCGACCAATTTTACGGCACGCTGGAATATGCCGCCCGCACGATCATGCTTCACGGCGCTCGCAAGCCCGATATGGATCTGGCGATTGAGCAATTGATGTACAGTTTCAAACGCAGCTATGCAGATGCTGGAACCGTGCCCGCAGCCGACCGGATCACGGCTCTGTCCGACCGGCTGGAAACCGCCGTGTCGCGACTCGAGGCGCTGGCCAGCCGCGATGCAGACGGCGCCTGAGCGCCCGCTTCGCTATTCACCGGATGAGCCGTCCGCCGCGGCCATCGACTGAAACATCGCCTCGCGCTTCTCCATCCGTGCCGTCAGGGCTTCGCCGACCTCGGCTGGCGAGAACATGCCGGCATTCCAGTCGGCAATGAAGCGCAAGCCATCGGCCAGGGCAGCATCGCGGGCATTCTGAAGGCTGCGCTTGATACCCACCGTCATCAGGGGCGACTTGCTGGCAATCGTCCTGGCGATCTCGGCTGCCCGCGCACGGCATGCCGCATCATCGGCCTCGATCGACGAAACCAGACCATAGCGCGCCGCTTCTGCTGCCGGCATACGCCGGCCTGTCAGCGCCATATCGCACATCACGCCATAGGGCAGTGCGTGAACACCCCGCTGCAAACTGCCGAGATCGGCGACGATGGCGATATTGGTTTCCTCAATGCCGAAACTGGCATTTTCCGAACAAACCCGGATATCGCAGGCCAGAACCAGGTCCAGCCCGCCGCCGAGACAGGCCCCCTGAATGGCGGCAACCACGGCGAAATTGGCCTGCTCCAGCTTGGTCAGCGTCTCCTGAAGCACAAGGAGATTGGCGCGGAACTGGAAGCGGTCATGCGCAGAATCGCTCTTGCCGAGCGATGTGAACGCATCGGTATCCATGCCCGAGCAGAAATGCCGCCCTTCGGATTCGATGAGCAAGACACGCGTCTGACCGGCCTGGTTGAGCGCATCAATCGCTGCCGGAAAATCGCGCCAGAAGGCCGACCCCAGCGCATTGGCCCGCTCGGGGCGCGTCAGGGTCAGGCGGGCAATCGCTCCATCCTGCACAATCGAAAAAGCGTTGGTCATTCAATCCCCTCGACTGGGCCCTGGAACAGGTCGGGGCTTCGCCGCCAGAGCATAGCAGCCAAGCATGCCAGATGTGAAACCCCGGGGGCAGACCGGGACCCGGGCGCCGGGCCTCGCGACGAAATCCGGGACCAACCGCATCCTCGGCGGCGCACGACGTCACAGATCAGACCGAATGAACTGGCCTCACCGGAACGCCCCTATCCCGCGGGTTTATTGCGTGGTGTGAACACAATTCGATCAACAATATTGATTGATTCGTGAAACTGAGTTTAGCTCATATGATGACAGACACACCTTTCAAATGACCGAAAAACAACCGCACGACAGGCTCGCAACCGCCGCTCGAGATGGCAGGGAATTCCGATGACCCAGAAATCGATCCGCATCGGAGGCGCCAGCGGCTATTGGGGTGATAGCGCGATGTCCGTGCCGCAATTGCTGGCTGGCGGCGCGCTCGACTATCTCGTCTTCGATTATCTCGCGGAAATTACCATGTCGATCCTCGCGCGTGCCCGCGCCCGTGACCCTGCGGCCGGCTATGCGGCCGACTTCGTTACGGCGGCGCTGGCCCCCAATCTCGCCGCCATCGCTGCCCGGGGTGTGCGGGTCATTTCCAATGCCGGCGGCGTCAATCCGGCGGCTTGCGGTGCCGCCGTCCGCGCCTTGATCGAGAAAGCCGGGCTTGATCTGAAAGTCGCTGTGATCACGGGCGACGACCTCTTGCCTCGCGCAGAAGAACTGACCCGGGGAGGGCTGGCGGAAATGTTCACAGCCGAGGCTTTCCCGCCGCTCGACAGGATTGCCAGTCTCAACGCCTATCTCGGCGCTTTCCCGATAGCGGCCGCGCTCGATGCTGGTGCCGACATTGTCATCACCGGCCGCTGCGTCGACAGCGCAGTTACGCTGGGCGCCTGCATCCATGAATTTGGCTGGTCCCGTGAGGATTATGACAGGCTGGCGAGCGGCAGTCTGGCAGGCCATGTGCTGGAATGCGGACCACAGGCAACCGGCGGCAATTTCACGGATTGGGAGAGCGTCGCCAGGATTGACGAGATCGGTTATCCGATCGCCGAGATCACGCCCGATGGCCGCTTCACCGTCAGCAAGCCTGCCGGGACCGGCGGTTGCGTCACGGTCGGCACGGTGTCCGAGCAGATGCTCTACGAGATTGGCGACCCGCAGGATTATGCCCTGCCGGATGTGCGATGCGATTTCTCCCGGGTGACGATCGTGCAGGCAGGTCCGGACCAGGTTGTCATCAGCGGTGCCCGCGGTGGGCCGCCGCCGGAACAATACAAGGCCAGCCTGACCTGGCAGGATGGCTGGCGCGCGGGCCTCTATCTGAGCTTTTACGGACTGGACGCCAGCCGCAAGGCGAAAGCCTTCGCCGATGCGGCCCTTGCCCGCGCCGGAGCGATCTTGCGCAAGCTGAACGCCCCGCCCTTCAGCGAAACCAGCACAGAAATCCTCGGCAGTGACAGCCAGTTCGGGGCCTTTGGCGAAGCCGGGAACGCGCGCGAAGTCGTGCTGAAGCTCGCGGCCAGGCACGTCGATGCCGCCGGTGCGGGCTTGCTGCTCAGAGAGGCTGCCGGGCTGGGGCTGGCATCGCCGCCCGGGCTTTCGGGTTTTCAGGGCGGGCGGCCGAAACCCTCACCCGTCACCCGGCTCTTCTCCTGCCTATGCCCGCGGGAGATGGTTGTCATCAGCATCGAACTGGATAGCAAACCGCTCGACTATGCCGAGCCTCCAATCGCGAAAAACCAGTCATCTGGCCCCGTGAGACCAGAGCCCCCCGCCAAACCCGACATCGCGTCAGGCACGGTCCAAGTGCCGCTGATCGCGCTGGCCTGGGGACGCTCCGGCGACAAGGGAAACCGCGCCAATATCGGCATCATCGCCCGCGATCCGGCCACTCTGCCGGCTATCTGGCACGGCCTGAGCACGGACATCGTGAGAGAGCGCTTTGCGCATTTCCTCGAAGGTCCGGTCGAGCGCTTCTATCTGCCGGGTAGCCACGCCATCAATTTCCTGCTGCATGATGTGCTCGGTGGCGGCGGCATAGCCAGCCTGCGCAATGACCCCCAAGGCAAGGGCTATGCCCAGATCCTGCTGGCGACCCCGATCGAAATCCCGGTCGCGCTGGCGCAGCGGCTGAACCTCACAGAGGCCATGGCATGACGCATTTCCACTCCCAGATCGATCCCGCCCGGCCGGATTTTGCGCAGAACCGCGCCGACATGCTGGCCCTGATCGACCGGCTGGAAACCCTCAATGGCCGCGCGGCTACTGCCTCGGAACACCGCCGCGA
>TARA_R110000744_G_scaffold1843_7_pt1 | contig 92805 bp, 79 predicted proteins | sample TARA_R110000744 | Tara Oceans TARA_R110000744 (sample SAMEA4398083) | marine metagenome | biome: Polar Biome; feature: [DCM] deep chlorophyll maximum layer (ENVO:01000326); material: water (ENVO:00002006), including particulate matter (ENVO:01000060) such as... | depth 36 m | reverse complement strand
ATTGCCGCGGACTCGGCGCGCTCGACGCGGCCGCGCAGCTTCTTGGTCTGCCCTTCAATGCGCGCCAATGCCCCGTTGAGCCGTGTCACGGCCGCCAGCAGAGGATCATCAGCGGAATTGGCTTGCGACGTCATGCGCCTAAAATCCGCTGCGTTGCGTCAAAGTTCAAGTACTCTCTCAAGTTTGCCGCCCCACGCCTTGACTCCTGTGATCAATACCGGGTTTTCTCGCACCGGATCGGGGCGAAAGCGAGGCCAATATCCGTGCGCGTCTGCCCGCTGTCAGCCGGGATCACGGCGTTGACCCGGCCAGGCATCCGCGCCAAACAGTGAAACCGTGTTCCGCCGCTCACCCAGGTCAGAAATTTCGATGTACAGCCTGCCCGACTGGGCCTTCTACCCGATCGCCGCCCTGGCCGTCGCCGGAATGGTGGCCGGCGCCCTGAGCTATGGCGATAATTCCGAGCGCTCGCCCGAGGAAATCCTGACCGACGGGATCCTGTTCGAAGGCGACAGTCTCAACGCCATCACCACGGGCAATGGCCTGAGCGCCCGCATCCTGCGCGAAGGCGAGGAAACCTTTGCCCGCATCGATGCTGTGCGCGGCCCGTTTGACGGCATGCAGTCGGCCGGCGCCTTCTTCGCCCTGTCCCCGGGCGAACTCGATGCGATCCAGGGCCGGCGGGTGCGCCTGCGATTCACGGTCCGCAGCGCGCCGGAATTCGGCGCACCCGGCATCCGGCTCAATTTCTTCGTGCCCGGTTTCGGTCAGGATTCCGGTGAGCATGTTGAAATCAGCGAGCGGTTCGAGACCTTCACCCTGGAAGCGGCGTCGCCGGAGTGCAGCTGGGAGTTTGGCTATATCGGGATGTGGCCGGATTGGGATTTCGAACACAATACGGTCGACCTCGAGCGCGTCGAGCTGACCGCGCTGGACCGCCTGCCTGATTGCTAGGTCCGTCCCGGCGCTACGGGACGGATATCGGGTGCACGCGTCAGCAGGCGAGCCGGATTCCAGCTCATCGCCCGCGCAATCTGCCAGACCCCGCTGACCCGTTTGTCCTGGATATCCCGGCGCGACACCATCATCTCGTCGCAGCCCTTCAGGGCATCGCGCAAGGCCCGGCCAAACACGGTGAACTGCCCGAAGCGAGCGGCCGAGAGCCAGAGCAGGAGCGTCACGCCGGCATGGACCGGGCTCAACACCCAGAACAGCCAGCCGGGCGTATTCTTCAGGAAGACCCAGAGCCGGTTGCGCACGCCGTAATAGGTGGCAAATTCCGAACGGCGTCCCGATGAGGCGTAGCCGAGATGATCGACCGCGGCATCGCGCAGCTGCATCGCCTGGTAGCCCGCCAGCTTCGCCCGGTAGGCGAGATCAACATCCTCATTATAACAGAAGAAGCGCTCATCGAATCCGCCCAGCTTGTCAAACAATGACCGGCGCCAGAAGGCGGCCGCACCGCAGACCGCGAAGACTTCACCATCATCGGGCAAGAGCGTGACCGGCCGCATATAGCCGGCGCGATAGGCCAGCCCGGTGATGTGATAGACATCGCCGACACCGTCGAGCAGGCCGGGATAATTCGCGGCATACTGGGTTGAACCGAACACGGAGATGCCGGGATAGCGCTGCGTCGCGGCGACAAACTGCTCCAGCCAGTCGGGCCGGGCAAAGGCATCGGGATTGAGCAGGGCCAGCCATTCGCAATCGGCCATTTTCGCGAGCCGGTTATTGCCGCCGGCGAAACCGAGATTCTCCTCGCTCTCGACGAAGCTCACCCAGTCGGGCAGCGCCGCGCCATCGATGCGTTCGTCCGGCGGCGAGCCATTTTCGAGCACGAAAACCTGGCGGGGCTTGACCGTCTGTGCCGCCAGCGCCGCTATGCACTGGTCGAGCGTTGCGCGGCTGCGATAGGCCACGATGAGCACGGCGATATCGGCGACCGGCGGCTGCGATCCGGTTTCAGAAAATGTCATCTGGACAGACCCACGCCGGCTCGATCAAGCCGCGTCTTCGCGGGTCTTGTCTTTTTCCAGCTTCTTGACCCGGGCCACGGCGCGCTGGCGCTTGAGGCGCGAGAGATAGTCGATGAAGAGAATGCCCTCGAGATGATCCATCTCATGCTGGATACAGACGGCAAACATGCCCTCGGCAATCTCTTCGCGGCGCTGACCGTCATAATCGAGATATTCGATCCTGATCCGGTCGGGGCGCTCGACCTCGTCGAATACGGTTGGCACCGACAGACAGCCCTCTTCATAAGGCTGCAGTGTGTCGGACGGATCTGACAGGACCGGATTGACGAAATAACGCGGCTGCGGCGCTTCGTCGGCCTTGGCCAGATCCATCACGATGACGCGCTTGGGCTCTCCGACCTGGATCGCGGCCAGGCCGATACCATCGGCGGCATACATGCTCTGCAGCATGTCATCCATCAGTTCGCGCAAATCATCATCCACCCGGTCGACGGGTTTGGACACCAGTTTCAGGCGCGGGTCGGGAACAGTGATAATTTCTCTGACAGCCATGGGCCCTAGATAGGACGTGCCGCTTGGCGAATCAAGAATTGGACGCTTCAGTCAGCCGCTTCCGGGGCGGTGAGCGCAGGCGGCGCCGCACTTTCCTCCTCGGTGTCGAGGCCCGCCGCTTCGAGATAATCATCGGGCAGGGATTTCTTGGTGCCGGCGCCGAGCTGTTTGAGCATTTCGGTCTGGCGAACGAGATTGCCGCGCCCCTCGGACAATTTGCCCTTGGCATCGTGCCAGGCCGTCTTGGCCGCATCGATGCGCTGACCGACCTTTTCCAGATCGCCAATAAAGCCCTCGAACTTGTCGTAGAGCGAGCCGGCGCGGCTGGCGATTTCCCTGGCATTCTGGTTCTGCCGGTCAATGGTCCACAGATTATGCACGGTACGCATCGCCATCATCAGCGTCGTCGGCGTCGCGATCATGACATTGCGCTCGCCGGCGAAGATCGAGATCTCCGGATCATTCTGCAGCGCCAGCGAGGCGGCACCTTCGAGCGGGATGAACATCAGCGTGAAATCGACACCTTCATAGAATTGGGCATAATCCTTGTCGCCGAGCGCCTTGATGTGCGTGCGCACGGAGTTGATATGCTGTTTCAGCGCCACGCCGCGCGCGTCCTCGTCGTCCGCATTCACGCAACGCTCAAAGGCGGTCAGGCTGACCTTTGAATCGATCACCAGGCGTTGTTTACCCGGCATTTCGACCACGACATCGGGCCGGCGGCGGGCACCGTCATCGGTGGTCTCGCTCTGCTGAGTGAAGAATTCCTGGCCCTCGCGCAAGCCGGCGCGTTCCAGGATCGTCGCCAGCACCATCTCGCCCCAATCGCCCTGCACCTTGCCCGAGGAGCGCAGCGCATTGACCAGCCCCTTGGCGTCGTCGGACATCTGGCGCGCATCCGAGTGGAGGGTCTGGATCAGGGTCTTGATCTCGGTGGTCTGACCCATGCGTTTTTCAGCATCATCGATCACCCGTTTCTGAAAACCGTCGAGTTGTTCTCGCAAGGGCTTGAGCAAGACCTGCAGACCTTCGGCGCCCTGCTTGTTCATTTCTGCACCACTGGTCTTGAGAATTTCGGCAGCAGTCGACTTGAAGGTCTCGGTCAATTTCTCGCGGGCTTTTTCGAGCTCGGCGAGTTTTTCGTCATGATGGCGGATGGCGGCGTCGTGTTCAGCGCGCAGGCTGGCGAACTGGGTGTCCAGCTTGCCCTTCTCGGCCTCGACGGCCTCGAGCTTCTGGCGCAGACGATCACGCTCCTCGACCGCGGTCTCGATGCGCGCAAGGGCCTGGCGGGCTTCCGACAACGCCGCGGACTGGCGATCCGCCTCGTTGCGCAACCCGTCGCGTTCGAGCTTCAGCTCCTCGACCTGCGCCGCCGTTGCGGCACCGCTATCGGCCGGCTTGCGAACCAGAATGACAACCAACAGCACGAGCACGATGCCGAGGCCGGCGAGCAAAAGAAGAGTGGCGGTATCCATGGCGTCGATCCGAATCTGATGGGTGAGCTCAAGCCTAGCACAGCGGCCCGGACAAAAGCTGTCGCCTGCAATTAGGCGGGATCAATCCGGCCCGCAACTTGCTTCTCCCCTCAGAAGCGAAAACGGGGAAGCTGAATGAACGTGAAAATCGTTTCAATCGGGGACATTGACGCGGAGATGGTCTCGCGCTGGAACGCTTGGGCGGCTCCCGGCGGCCGGCTTGTCAGCCCCTATCTGAGATTCGAATTCACCCGCTGCATCGCGCGCGTGCGCGAAGATGTCCGCATTGCCATCTTCGAGGATCATGGCGAGATCGCCGGATTCTTCCCCCATCATGCAGCCCGCGAGGGTGTGATCCGGCCGATTGGCGCGCCGATGAGCGATTATCAGGGCATCATCGCACCGCCGCACCGCGAGTTTGATCTCAAGGGCCTGCTCGGCAGGGCCACCAGCTCGGCGCTGGTCTTCGATAACTGGTACGGACCACTGGCCGGGCAAGGCCGGGAAATCCGGGGCGCCGACATGTCAGCGATTGTCGACCTTGCCGATGGGGCCGACGCTTATTTCGAGGCGCGCAAGGCTGAATTCCCCTCGCATTTCCGCAAAACGGCCCGCTTGCAGCGCAATGCGGAACGCGATCACGGGCCGGTCCGGGTGCAATTGGGTGATCCCGACGGGCGCCTGTTCGAGGCGTTGTGCGGCTGGAAGCAGACCCAGTATCGCGCGACCGGCAAGCTCGACGTATTCGCGATCGACTGGGTGCAGGCGGCGCTGTCCGATTTGCGCCAGGGCGAAGGTTCGGAGTTTGGCGGCATGACTGCAGCACTCTGGTTCGGCGACCGTCTTGCCGCTGTGGAATTCGGTCTGGTGGCCGGCGATGTCTACCACTCCTGGTTCCCCGCCTATGATCCCGAACTGGCGAAGTATTCCCCGGGTCTGCTGTTGATGCAGGGCCTGTTCAGGCAGGCCCGCAAGCGCGGCATTCACCGCGTCGATCTCGGAGCGGGCAGCGCTCACTACAAACAGTATTACCGCAGCTATGAAGTGCCACTCGGACATGGACGCGTTCTGGGTCACGGATTTGCAGCTCTGGGTATTCGCAGCTGGGAATTGACGGAATCCGCAGCGCGCATCATGCCGGGCAAACTGGGTGAAATCCCCGCCCGCCTGCGCCGCCGCTGGGCCCAGGCCTCGGCCTTTGAAGCGGGTTTACCGCCCCGCCTGGCCAGCATGGCCCGAGCCCTGGCGCTCTAGCCGCGAAAGTCGAGCAATCGCCGGCCTTCCGCGAAATTGCGGATCAGGTAGATCGCCGGCGTGTCGAACGCCGCAACCAGGATTTTGACGACAATCTGGCCCAGGATCAGGCTGCCGATCGCAGCCAGCGGCACGGTGCCCAGGAATCCGGTGCAGATGAAGATGATGCTGTTGAGCATCTGCGAGGCGATGGTCGAGACATTATTGCGGAACCAGAGCCGGTTCTTGCCCGCGTCACGCTTCTGGAAATAGTGGAAGATCAGAACATCGGTACTGGCACTGATGCCAAAGGCGAGCATGCCCGCAATATTGAGCCGGTTGCCGGCCTGAAACACTGAAACGAAGGCCGCCTGTCGTTCCTCGGTCCAGCCCTCGGTGGGGGAGATGAAAGGGAAGACCTGCTCGGCGTAGAGCGCATACAGGATCAACACCATCATCAGCACCCGCATCACCATGCCGACCAGCACGACGCACAGGGCATAGCTGCGGCCCCAGACTTCGCTGATCGCGTCGGTCGCCAGATAGGTGAGACCAAAGGCGATGGTCCCGGCCGGAACCAGGACCGTCAGACCACCAATATGGAATTGCTCAAGCTTGACCGAAGTCAGCGCAGCGATAACCAGGGAGACCATGAAAAGGCCGATGCAGAAGAACAGGGTGACAGTCTTGCGCGTCAGTCGGACGTCCAGGTGCAGGCTTTGCTCCGATTTATCGTCCATTGCCGGTCACCCCCTTGGTTGGTGAGCCGACAATAGAGCGATTTGCCCGACTGAACAGGGCTGTCTATACCGCCGCGCGGCTGCGGAAAGCCGCGGCCAGGGTGCCATCATCGAGATAGTCGAGCTCGCCGCCCACCGGAACGCCGCGCGCCAGCGACGTGACCGAGACGCCCGTTGGCGCCAGCTTGTCGGCGAGATAATGCGCCGTCGTCTGGCCATCGACCGTGGCATTGAGGGCCAGCACGATTTCAACGATCTCCTCGCGCGCCGCGCGTTCGATCAGCTTGGCGATATTGAGGTCTTCGGGCCGCACGCCATCGAGCGCTGACAACACACCGCCGAGCACGTGATAACGGCCCTTGAATGCGCCGGCGCGTTCGAGCGCCCACAGATCCCCCACCGTCTCGACCACGCATAGCGCCGCCGGTTGACGGCCCGGCGAGGCGCAGACGGCACAGGGATTGGTGACATCAAGATTGCCGCACTCGCTGCAGGCGCCGATCTTGTCGGCGGCATCGCCCAGCGCTTCGGCGAGCGGGCGCATCAGGCTGTCGCGCTTGCCCAGCAGATGCAGGGCCGCACGCCGCGCCGAGCGCGGGCCAAGGCCAGGCAATTTGGCGAGCAGCGCCATCAGGCGTTCGATTTCGGGTCCGGCAGAGGCGGTGCGCATCAGGTCAATTCCAGTCCGCTCAGCCCGGCATAGACATGCCGGGTGGCAATTGCAGGCCGCCCGCGACGTCCTTCATCACGTCCTGCTGCATGGCTTCCATCTTGCGCTTGGCATCGTTATGGGCCGCCATCACCAGATCCTCGACCACTTCGCCCTCGGCTGGGTTGAGCAGGGATGGATCGATCGACAGGGCGCGCATTTCGCCCTTGCCGCTCAGGGTCAGCGTCACCAGTCCGGCGCCGGCTTCACCGACCACCTGGCTGGCGGCGAGTTTTTCCTGCGCTTCGGCCATTTTCTGCTGCATGGCCTGCGCCTGCTTCATCAATCCCATCAGATCGGTCATGCGCGATTCTCCGCTTGGCTGGTCTCGTCATCGGGTTCAGTGGTCGGGACGGCGTCAATCACGCGGACGATCTCGGCACCGGGGAAGAGACGCATCGCCTCCTCCACGGCCGGGTCACTGCGAATATCGGCCATTCTTTCCTGCTTGCCACGCTGGCGGCGTTCCGACCAGGTCTCGCCGCCCTTGGCATTGGCGTCGGCGAGGATCATCCAGCGCGTCTCGGTCCATTCCTGCAAGCGCTTGGACAGGCGCTGTGCCAGGTCTGACGGCGCGTCCTCGGTCGGCTGATAGGTCATGGCACCGGGCTTGAAGGAGACCGGCCGGACGCAGCGCTCGACATCGAGTTGCAGAATGATGTCGCGGCGATCCTGCAGCATGGCGATCAGGGCTTCGAATGTGTCCGGGCCCTGCTGTACATCGGGCGCATCGGCGGCCTCGGGCTCAATGTCGAGAGCAGCTTCGGTACCGGCCGGGAGAGCGGCCGGCTCAGACTTTCCCGGCGCCTCCCTGTCGGCAGGCGCCGGTGGCTGGCTGGCGAGCAGGCGCGCGGCGTCTTCCGGTGGCGGCAGCATCGAGGCGGCAACCAGGCGCAACAAGGTCATCTCGGCAGCGGCCAGCGGATCGGGTGCGGTGCGGACATCATCAAGCGCAGTCAGCAGAATTTTCCACAAACGCGTCAGCTGGGCCAGGCTCTGACTCTCGGCGATGGCGGCGAGGCGCTGCACCGTATCGGCAGCCTCACCGAGATCGGCACCGGTGCCGACCGCCTTCACGCGCGAGGCGGCATGAACATAATCGAGCAGATCGCGTGTCACCACGACCGGGTCGCCGCCGGCATCATAGAGCGAAGAGAGTTCTGTCAGGGCTTCCCTGGTACGCGCGCCCAGCGCATGTTCGAGCAGATCGAGCACACGGGCACGATCGGCCAGGCCGAGCATGTCCCGGATCTGGACTGCGGTCACAGGACCATCCGCCTCGGCGCCCTGGACAATCGCCTGGTCGAGCAGCGAGAGCCCGTCGCGCACAGACCCTTCGGCGGCGCGGGCAATCAGCGACAGCCCGTCACGTTCGACCTGCGCCGATTCGAGACCGCAAATGCGCTCAAGGTGATCGGTGAGAACCTCGCGATCAATCCGCTTGAGATCGAAACGCTGGCAGCGCGACAGCACGGTCACCGGGACTTTGCGGATCTCGGTGGTGGCGAAAATGAATTTGGCGTGTTCGGGCGGTTCCTCCAGCGTCTTCAACAGGGCGTTGAAGGCGGAGGTCGAGAGCATGTGGACCTCATCGATGATGTAGACTTTATAGCGCGCCGAGACCGGGGCGTAGCGCACGCCCTCGAGGATCTCGCGGATATCGCCGACACCGGTGCGCGAGGCGGCATCCATCTCCATCACATCGACATGGGCCGAACGGGCGATGGCATCGCAATGCTCGCCGCGGACATCGAGCTTCATCGAGGGCTGATTGATCTCGGCATTGCGGAAATTCAGCGCCCGCGCGATCAGGCGCGCCGTCGTCGTCTTGCCGATGCCACGCACGCCGGTCAGCATATAGGCGTGGGCGATGCGGCCGGCCGCAAAGGCATTGGTCAGCGTGCGCACCATGGCCGCCTGGCCGATCAGGTCTTCAAATGTGTCGGGACGGTATTTGCGTGCCAATACCTGGTAGCCGGGAACAGGACCGGCCTTGGGTAGATCGAGCCCGGGCATCAGCGCCTCCGCTGCGCCTGTCTCGTCGGATGGCAGCGGCGTATCGTCCATATCGGCTCGCTTGATTGATAATCGAGTGCCTGAAAATCGGGCTGCGCGGGGCTAAGTGCGCTGGAGCGCGTGGAAGACCGGACAGCGACCCGTGCCAAAACTCGTTACGGCTGCTTCCTTCCGGACCTGACCGGGTTGGCGAGGAGCTCGTCCACCGCCGATCTTCCACGCCCTATATCGCAAGCCGGACGGCATGGTGCAAGTCATGGCTTCACTGCGGGCGGTGAAAACTGCCCTCGCCCATTCGCGCGGCGGCACCGAGAAAACTCGCATGATCGTCGAGCACCGCGATCAGCGCGTCATCGCCGCCTGAAGAGACCAGCAAATCCCGCCAATAGCCGGTGACACGCGCCTGGGTCTCGAGCCAGTCCCGCACCGCAAGGTCGGCCTGTCCGGCCTCGATATCCGCACTGTCCTGCATGGCTTTCCTCATCGCTTTCCACCTCCTGCCCCGCAGTTAATTGCGAATCGTTCGCAAATGCAAGCGCCAGGAACGGAGATTTCTTTCGACAGCCCGCAACATATTGATACGGTCGCAGACTTGTCCCACCGGGCCGCACGACACCATGCATCGGAGATCCGCCGTGACTGAAATGAGCCTGACCTGCATGGGGGCAGCCGGTACCGTCACCGGTTCGCGGCATCTGATCGAAGCCGATGGCAAGCGTATCCTGCTCGATTGCGGCATGTTCCAGGGCCGGCGTGATGTGCGGACGCGCAATTGGGAAGCCTTCCCGGTCGCACCGCATTCGATCGACACCGTCGTGCTGTCGCATGCCCATATGGACCATTCCGGCTATGTGCCGCGCCTGATCCACGACGGCTATGCCGGCGCGATCCTGTGCTCACCGCCGACGATTGATCTGTGCGGAATATTGCTGCCCGATAGCGGCTATCTGCAGGAACGCGATGCCGAATACGCCAATCGCAAGAAATTCTCCCGCCACAAGCCGGCCCTGCCGCTCTATACCGAGGATGAGGCCGAAGCCTCGATGGAGTATTTCCGCCCGGTCGAATTTGGCGTCGAGACCGATATCGGCCATGGCGCACAGCTGAAGCTTCGGCGCGCCGGCCACATCCTCGGCGCCGCCACGGTGGAGCTGAAATGGCATAATCGCACCATCGCCTTTTCCGGCGATCTGGGCCGCTATAACGACCCCGTCCTGTTCGACCCGGAGCCCATCGAGCAAGCCGATTATCTCTTGCTGGAATCCACCTATGGGGACCGGCTGCACCAGCAAGGCGATGCAAGCGAGGTCCTGGCCGAAATCGTCGAGCGCACCACGGCGCGCGGCGGCACAGTGGTCATCCCCTCCTTCGCCGTCGGTCGGGCGCAAATTCTGACCTATTATCTGTGGAAGCTGAAAAAGGCCGGCCGGCTGAAATCGGTGCCGGTCTATCTCGACAGCCCGATGGCAATCAATGCCAGCGCCATCCTGCGCCATCATTTCGGGGATCACCGCATCTCGCCACACGATGCCGGGGAGATTGGCGACATGGTCAATTATGTCCGCGAGACCGAGGCGTCAAAAGCCCTGACCGTCGACAAGATGCCGAAAGTGATCATTTCCGCGAGCGGTATGGCGACCGGCGGGCGCATCCTGCACCACCTCAAATCCTATGCCCCCGATCCGCGCAACACGATTGTCATTTCCGGCTTCCAGGCCCCGGGCACACCGGGCGCAACCCTGGTCGCCGGTGCCGACGAATTGCGGATCCATGGCCGCAATGTGCCCATCCTGGCTGAGGTCGAGGAGATTTCGATGCTGTCCGCCCACGCCGACAGCAATGAGCTCATGCAATGGCTGCAGGGTTTCAAGCGGCCGCCACGCAAGACCTTCCTTGTCCATGGCGAACCGGCTTCCTCGCGGGCGCTGCGCGAACGCATCGAGCGCGAGCTGGGCTGGCCGTGCGAGACGCCGGGCCATCTCGACCGTTTCGAGCTCTGAGCCGGGCCGCCCGTTGAAGCGCGCCCGCAACCCGGGTAAGGCTTGGCCTTGCCTGGTGGCCCCCGCCACCTGCGCCCTCAGATCCGGATTCTGCCATGAGTGACCGTTCCGTCCTGATCAATCGACCGCCTTTGGTATTTGCCGGATCGCCGCTTGATCGCGGCGAGCTGCTACGGCGTGACCCCGACAAGCTCGCCGCCCAGGCGACGCGCGAGAATGCCTGGACGATGGTGTTGTTTCGCGGGCTGCCGGCGATCACTGGTGGCGATGGTCTGGGCTGGCTGAAGCTCGACGAATGCACCCGCCTCTACGGTCCCGCCCTGCTGCAGGTCTATCTCGGCGAACTTCGCGGCGATCCGGTCTTCGCCACCGAACTGGCCCAGGAGCCACCCGCCGAGGCCGGGCTCGCCTTCATGGATGCGCGCCAGGCGGCGATGGCCCTGAGCCAGGGCGAGGCTGCGATCTTCGCCCATGCCAAGGCGCTGCTCGCCTGGCATGAGCGTCACGGGTTTTGTGCCAATTGCGGCCTGGCCACAGAGATCGTTTGCGGTGGCGCGAAACGGGTCTGTGGCGGTTGCCAGGCCGAGCATTTCCCGCGAGTCGATCCCGTCGTGATCATGCTCGCCATTGATGGTGAAAACTGCCTGCTCGGACGGCAGGCCAGCTGGCCCCCGGGCATCTGGTCGGCGCTGGCCGGTTTCGTCGAGCCGGCGGAAACTATCGAGGAAGCCTGCGCCCGCGAATTGCAGGAGGAGGCTGGCGTCATCGCCGACATCGCCGCTATCCGCTATGTCATGACGCAGCCCTGGCCCTTCCCCTCCTCCATGATGGTCGGCCTGGTCGCACCGGTCACCCACGCCAGGGTCAAGGTCGATCAGCACGAGCTGGAGGATGCGCGCTGGTTCAGCCGCGACGAGGTCCGCGCCATGCTCGTCGGCCGCCATCCCGACGCCCAATTGCCACCATCTGTCGCGATCGCGCGGCGCCTGGTGGAATTATGGGCTGACGGGGAAATCTGAACTGGCAGACAAAAAAAGGGGCCGCACGCTCGGCGTACGGCCCTCTTCTGCAGTCTGATCGGGGCGATTAGCCGCCGAAACGGCGCACATAGCTGATGCCATACACGTCGGAGCTGCCACCATCATCATAGTCGAAATTGGTGTAGTCGAAGCGGACGCCATTGCGGCCGTCGAACAGATACTCACCGCCAATGCCGTAAGCCCAGGCGTCGGAGTCGGCGCTGGCGGAGAAGCCAGCGACGCTCGCGTCGATCTGGGTATTGGTGTAGCCGGCGCGCAGGAAGACATTGCCGTGCTCATTGCTGAACGGACGGATCACGCCGAACACGCCAACGGCATAGTCGAGGCTGACATCAGCGGTAATGCCCAGCTCGGTCACGCTGTCATCGCCCACACCGATATTGGCCTGACCTTCGACGCCGAAGTACTGGTTGAAGTCGTAGCGACCACGAAGCACAACGGAATCAAGGTCAACGCCGTCACCGCTGAAGCGCTCATAGCCGGCGCCGAGGGTGTAGCTCGCATCCTGGGCCTGCGCGATCGATCCGATTGCGAGTGCCGAGAGGGAAGCGGCGATAATGGAACGCATCATGTTGTTTTGAACCTCAGATAACATTTTCGTAATACACGCGTCATGCGTGCGGTTTGGAGCTCTCATCTCGGCCCGCAATCCGGTATTTTCAAGGCGTGAAATAAGGCGCTTCCGTGGCAGATACAGCGCCAGGCCTTCGCGCGTGCGGCCCCATGACGAGGCATGTGGGGATCGCGTTTTGCGCCCGCAAGCACACCGCTGATATTGCACCCCGCCGCCAGACCGCACAAAATGCGGCGCGATACCGCATGCACAGGAACGCGCTAGCCTGTTGCCTGCAAGCGCGGCGCATGCCAAACACGGCTCAACTTTCGGCTAAATCATAACGGGGGCGTCGATGGGCGATCTCTTCTTCAACAAGATTGCTGGCGTCATTATTGGCGGCATTCTTGCCATCCTGGTCATCACCGAACTCGGGCATATGCTGGTGAAATCCCATGCTGCCGAGGAATTGACGGCCGAGAACACAGCCTATCCGGTCGACTGGGCTGCCCTTGAGAGCGGTGGGTCTGCCTCACAGGAAGCTGTCATTGAAGGTCCAACCGATTACGCCCTGCTGCTTGCAAGTGCCGATATCGGTGCAGGTGAGCGCGTCGCCCGCCGCTGCCAGTCCTGCCATACTTTCGATAGTGGTGCTGCTGACGGTACGGGACCCCATTTGTGGAATGTTGTCGGCCGCGCGGTCGCCTCGGTTGCCGGTTTCAATTACTCCGGCGCGCTGCTCGAACTGGGGGGCGATTGGGGCTATGAAGAACTCGATGGCTTCCTCGAGCGCCCATCCGCCTACGCACCTGGCACCGCAATGACCTTCGCCGGATTGCGCGATGAAGGCCAGCGCATGGACCTGATTGCCTATATGCGCAGCCTGTCGGAATCGCCGATGGCCCTGCCCGATCCGCTGCCAGCGGCCGCGCCGGAAACTGTCGAAGCCGCCATGGATGAAACCATGGATGCGATGGAACTGCCGGCAGCGCAGGACGCGCCAGAACCGACGGAAACACCGGTTGACGAACCGGCTCCCGCTGACGGCCACTAAGGCCTGACCTTACTGATGAAAAAGGCCCCAGGAACCAATGTTCCCGGGGCTTTTTTTTCGCCGGCCCCGAAGCCTGGCCTCAGGCTGGCCGATAAATCGCGCGCACCGGCGCATGTGCCTCGCGGATACGCTGCTCGGCCGCCGCGAAATCCTCGAGCGTGACATCCATCCAGTGGCCATTGGCGTGCAGGAGATGCTCGCTATCGGTCATGATGCCGACATGGCCGGGCCAGAAGACAATATCGCCGCGCCGGCGTTCCGGCTGGTCTGTAACGTCCCGCCAGTGCGCGGCCAGCAAGGCTTCCTGCTGATCAGAATCCCGCGGCAGTGCCGTGCCGGCCGCCAGCAGGGCCATCTGCACCAGGCCGGAACAATCGAGCCCAAGACTTTCCTTGCCGCCCCACAGATAGGGCGCGCCGAGGAAGGATTCGGCGACGGCGACAAAATCGCCGGCTGTCTCGCCCAGTGGTCCACAATGGGGTGCGAACACCCAGCCCAGCCCGACCGCCTCGACATAGCGGCCTTCGCGGCGGCCGGCCCTGAAACTGCAATTGAGCGATAGCAGGAGATTGGGCTCGGATTTGAGATCGGGCTCCGAGAAGGCATAGGTGCGCAGCGCCGTCACGCGGTGATCAACCGCTTCGACATCCTCGCTCAGCGCCAGCAAGTCTACCCAGCCGACAAAACCATCGGCGCGGGAATAGCCCCAGCCCCAACCATTCTTTTCCTCGAGCAGGGCAAAGACATCACCGGCCAGCAATTGATCATCCACGGCGCCATGCGGCTCCGGCGTCCGGCGGATCGCGACCGAAGCAGCGATCGCCTGGCGGTCGACGGGCTCGACAAAGCGCGCCGCCTCGACCTGGCCTTTCAGATGGGCAGCGGCAAGGTCGGGACGTGCGGGTGTGAGGCGGGGATCCAGAGCGGACATGAGGCGGTCTCCTCGGCGCGATGCGCAACGGTTTCGCCATAATCGTACAGAAACACAGCGCCTTTGACAGTGCGGTGCACCGAGACATCGCGCCGGTCGGCCTTGTCGCGCTTGCGGCGGATGAAGCCATGGCGTTCCAGCACATCGAGCGCCCGGGTCACCGCCGGCTTGGGCAGTTCGAGCGCCTGCGCCAGCTCGCGCACGCTATGGGGTCCGGGGCGCATGAAAATTGACAGCAAGAGCGCGAATTGACGTGCCGTAAGATCAGCCGCAGCGCCGCGCACGGCATCCGCCGAGACGCGTCTCATCATCTCAAGCGATGTCATCGCCTGCGAAGCCATACGGCAATCCTGAAGCCCGTGATCGATTCGGGCCTATTTTACGAAGCGCTGTTTGAGCATTTGGTAAACGGCGCGCGCGCCCTGCATCTCGCCGCCCTTGGGCCGGCCGGGACGATCCTTCAGATTCCAGCCGAAAATGTCGAAATGCACCCATTTGGAGGCCCCGACAAAGCGGCGCAGGAAGAGCGCCGCCGTGATCGAGCCGGCCAGCGGAATGGCGGCACTATTGACGATGTCGGAGATATCGCCCTCGATTTCACGCTCATAGCCATCCCACAGGGGCATGCGCCAGAGCGGATCGGAGACCGCGTTTCCGGCCGCGAAAATCTCGGCTGCCAACGCCTCATCATCCGTATAGAAGGGCATAACTTCCGGGCCGAGCGCGACACGGGCCGCACCGGTCAGGGTGGCGAAATCGATTAACAGGTCGGGCTTGTCCTCAACGGCGCGGCTCAGCGCATCGGCCAGGACGAGGCGGCCTTCCGCATCAGTATTGTCGATCTCGACCGTAATCCCCTGGCGCGAGACCAGGATATCGCCGGGCCGGAAGGCGTCAGCGCCGACCGCATTCTCGACCGCCGGCACGAGTACGTGCAGACGCACGGGCAGTTTGGCGGCCATCACCAGCTGGGCCAGGCCCATCGCATTGGCAGCGCCGCCCATATCCTTCTTCATCCAGCGCATGCCGGCGGCCGGTTTCAGGTCGAGCCCGCCACTATCGAAACACACACCCTTGCCGACCAGCGCCAGACGCGGATGTGCCGGATCGCCCCATTCCAGCTCCAGCAGGCGCGGCGCTTCTCCGGCGGCGCGACCGACCGCGTGGATCATCGGGAAATTCTGCTTCAGCAGCGCATCGCCCTTGGTGATGGTGAGCTTGGCACCGTGTTGTTTTCCCAGTTTACGAAAGGCCGCTTCCAGGCCTTCAGGCCCCATGATATCGGCCGGTGAATTGACCAGGTCACGCGTCATCATCGCGGCAGAGGCGATGGCGGCGATCTCGGTGATATCGGTCCCCGCAGGCGGGACAAGGCGCGCCGGCGCGCGTTCAGCGGCTTTGAACAGGGTGAAACGATAGCTCCCCAGCGCCCAGGCCAGCGAGACCAGGCCCGGATTGAGCGCTTCGGGCATGTCGTCGATCTGCCAGTCGCCCTCCGGCAGGCCAAAGGCCGCCGCGCCGAGCGCGAAGGCATCCTCGCCGGTGCCGATCCCGAAAAGGGCTCCGCAAATACTGTCCGATGGCAGCAGGACGACCTGGCCGGGTTTGGCCGCGAAACCGGCGGCGAGCGGGCGTTCCGCCGCTGGAAGCTGGGCGATCACCTCGTCGCGCCGGGCCTGGCTGACCAGGCGGACAGTCCGGGCCGTGGCCGAGGAGGAGAAAAACGAGTTCATGTGGCTGACCTTCCCTGCGGGATCATGGTGCGGCGATATCGCCGGCGCCCTGTGTATTAACGCATTCTTGACCGGGCGGGCGCAGATTCAAGCCAGGCTCGCAGTAAATGGTCCCCTCATGCGCATCTCATTCTTTGCCATCCCCCTTGCCGCCCTCGTTCTCACCGCCTGCGCGACCACCGCGCGCACCGATGACGAGCAGGCCCTGGCTGCCGAACTCGACGCGCGCAGCATCGTGCCGTCGACCAGTCAGGAGCGGAGCGCGATCCGAAGCCAGGACATGTTGACCCAGGCGACCTTCTGGGCCGAGGCGCATGAACTCAATCCATCAGATCTTGAAGCCGCCTACGAATTGTCCAATGCGCTGCGTCAACTCGGCAATCCACAGCGGGCGATCGAGATCGCGCAACAATCCCTCGCCCTGCACCCGGGTAGTCCGCAATTGCTGCTGGCCTATGGCACAGCCCTGACCTCGACCGGTCGCGGTACCCGCGCCACGGAATCGCTGCGCCGGGCAAGCCAGGCTGATCCCACCAATTGGCGTATCTTCAACACGCTCGGGGTCGCCTATGAACAAGGTGGCCAGCCCGATCAGGCCCGCCAGAGCTTCCGCACGGCCCTGGCCCTGTCACCGGGCGAGGCATCGGTGATGTCCAATCTGGCACTGTCGCACGCGCTGTCCGGCGAAGCGGAAACGGCCGAGGCCATGCTGCGCGAAGCCATGATCCGGCCCGGCGCGGAAGCCGCGGTCCGGCAAAATCTCGCTCTGGTGATTGCCCTTCAGGGCCGGTTTGCCGAGGCCGAGGAAGTGGCGCGCTATGACGTCACGCCAGCCATGGCGGAGTCGAATATGGCCTATGTCCGCGCCATGCTGACCTCACGGCGCAGCTATGATTCGCTTCGCGGCGACTGATGCCATCCTGTCGGGTATTGGGATCGGCTGAACCGCACCGGAAACCCGGGATCAGCTTTCGACGAGCGGAATGGCGGGCGGCGGCGGTGGCGGCGCGATCTCGGCATCATCCATCTTCTTGAGCGGGAAATCCTTGCGCAGCAAAGGCGTGACCATGGTGTGGTCGAAGCGGAAATCTTCCACGAGGATACGCATTTCCATCGGTGCCTTGCCGCCCTTGGAGGCTTCGCTGGCCCGATAGAGCGCATACAGGCGCAGATAATTCTTGTCATCACGGCCCATCGACGTGTCGTCGAGGCGCGAACAGACGCTGATCAGCTTCTGGATTCCCTGTTTGTGACGTCCCGTTTTGAGCTCGATCATCGCCGTGGCGAGGTCGACCTTCCAGCCCATATCCGCAAAATGGGTTTTCGGCGCAGCCGCCAGCGCCTTGCGGGCCGCCGCAACATCATCCTCGAAGATCGCAGCCATGGCTGACGCCACAGCCAGATCAGCCGCATCAATCTGGTCGCGGAGCTTGTCCGCCGATTTACGCCCGGAAAACATGGGCTGTGTCCACCTGTTCAACATGGGCCTCGCTATTCAAATAGCGCGCCAGACGGCATTCGTCACATGCTATTGAAGCGAATGATCGCCGGGCCGAGGATAACCACGAACAAGACGGGCAGGAAAAACACAATCATCGGCACTGTCAATTTGGCGGGAAGCGCGGCCGCCTTCTTCTCGGCATTGGCCAGGCGCATGTCGCGATTCTCCTTCGCCATCACGCGCAGGGCCTGCCCCAGCGGCGTGCCGTAGCGCTCCGCCTGGATCAGTGAGGTACACACAGCCTTGACGCCGGGATGATTGGTGCGCGTCGCCAGATTCTCGTAGGCAATGCGTCGGTCTGGCAAATAGGCCAGCTCGGCCGTGGTCAGGGATAATTCCTCCGCCAGTTCCAGCGACTGATTGCCGATCTCCGAGGCGACCTTGTGAAAGGCGGCCTCGATCGACATGCCGGCCTCGACGCAGATCAGCAGCAGGTCCAGCCCGTCGGGGAAGGACCCCATGATGGATTGCTGCCGATTGGCGGCCGCGTTGGAGAGGTAGAGGTTCGGCGCGTAGTAGCCGAGCATGCCGAAACCGAGCGAAAAACAGACCCGGGTAATGGTCGGCAGGCCGAAATCATTGACCATGAAGACGTAGAACAAGGCGCCAGCCAACAGGATGAAGGGCATGGTCAGGCGGAAAAAATAGAATGTCACGGCCGGGCGGCTGCCGCGAAAGCCGGCCTGTTGCAGCTTCATCTGCAGGGCCGGATCCTCGAACGCTTTTTGCAGGTTGAGCGAGTCGACAACCTTGCGCATCACGCCCTTGGCTTCGACGCTGCGGATGGAACCGCCGCCGCGCCCGCGCGAATTGGCCTCGAGCTGTTCGCGATTGCGCCGGCGCAGCTCCTCGCGCCGGTTGCGGACCGATTTGACACGCTTGTCGAGATTGTCGCCGCCCATCATCGGCCCGGCCAGGGTGACAATGGTGGCAAAGACGAGAATGGCGGAAACCGCCATGACAAGCATTTCGGGGTCGGTCAGGAAGTCGCGTATATCGTTGAAGCTGATGCCGAACATGCCCACCGCCTCACATCTTGAAATTGATCATGCCGCGCATGACGAAAATCCCGATCGCCATCCAGGTCGCGCCGCCCAGCAGCATGAGCTGACCGGTGGGGTGAATGAACATCTGGCTCATATAGTCAGGCGTCGTGGCATAGACGATGGCGAGCACGCCCGGTGGAAGCGAGCCGATGATCGCCGCCGAGGCCTTGGCTTCGCCAGACAGGGCATCAATCTTTTCACGCATCATCCGGCGCGCCCGCAGGACACCGGACAGATTGCCCAGGGTCTCGGCGAGATTGCCGCCGGTCTTCTGCTGAATGATCAGCACGGTGCGGAAGAAGTTCAGCTCGGGCAGCGGCATCCGCTCGCACATCTTGTCGAGCCCGTCCTCCAGCGACTGGCCGACCCGCAGGCCCTCCGTCAGAAGCTGGAATTCCGAGCAGATCGGCTCGGGCGATTCACGCGCGATAATGTTGAGGCACTCATTGAGCGGCAGGCCCGATTTGACGCCGCGAACGATAATGTCGATGGAGTTCGCAAACTCGCCAGTGAATTTGCCCTGACGGCGCCCGCGCAATAATCCCAGTGTCCAGCGCGGCATGCCGAGCCCGGAAACCATCGCAATTCCCGCCGAAACCAGCAGGCTTTGCCCGGTCACCAGCGCGATCAGGAAACCGGCTACGCCCAGACAGGCGGAGGTGATCCAGAACACGGTCGGGGTAAAGCTCATGCCGGCCTGCTGGATACGCGCCTTCAATGTGATGGATTTCTTGCGAATATCCTTCTGGCGCTGCTCCATATCCTTGAGCGAATCCTGGACCTGGCGGCGTCTTTGCGCAGCGCTGTCGAGGGTGACAGCCGCGCGTTTGGAGCCGGTCCGCCCCCCCACGGCGCGGTCGAGACGCTTCTTCGACTGGGCATCGCCCATGGCACCCAGCGTGACCCAGCCCACACCGCCCACGGCGAAGAAGGCGGCGGCGGCAGCGAGGATAAAGGCGAGATCGGGGCTCATGTTCAGGCCTCCGATGCGTCGAGAGCGGCGGCCAGCTCACGGTCGAGCCCGAAATAGCGGGCCCGGTCCCAGAATTTCGGACGCGCAATACCGGTCGAGACATGGCGGCCGATAATGCCGCCATCATCATCCTCGCCCTGGATTTCGTAGAGGAAGAGATCCTGGGTGACGATCACATCGCCTTCCATGCCGACCACTTCGGTGATGTGGGTGATCTTGCGCGAGCCATCGCGCAGGCGCGCGGCCTGGACGATGACATCGATCGAGCCGACAATCATCTCGCGGATTGTGCGGGTCGGCAGATTATAGCCGCCCATCGTGATCATGGATTCGATCCGCGCCATGGCCTCACGCGGGGAGTTGGCGTGCAGCGTGCCCATCGAGCCGTCATGGCCGGTATTCATCGCCTGCAGCAGGTCGAAGCTCTCGGGCCCGCGGACCTCGCCGACGATGATGCGTTCAGGGCGCATGCGCAGACAGTTTTTGACCAGATCCCGCATGGTGACCTCGCCGCTGCCTTCCAGATTGGGCGGGCGGGTTTCGAGGCGCACCACATGCGGCTGTTGCAGCTGCAGCTCGGCGGCATCTTCGCAGGTCACGACGCGCTCATCGAGCTCGATGAAACCGGTCATACAATTGAGCAGGGTCGTCTTACCGGAACCGGTACCGCCGGAGATCAGCACATTACAGCGGCTGGCGCCGATGACGGCGAGAACCTTGGCGCCCTCCGGCGTGATCGAGCCATAATTGACCAGATCCGGCATGGTCAGCTTGTCTTTTTTGAACTTCCGGATCGTCAGTGTCGGGCCATCAAGCGCCAGTGGCGGCGCGATGACATTGACACGGGAACCATCGGCCAGACGCGCATCACAGATCGGCGAGCTCTCATCGACGCGGCGGCCGACCTGGCTGACGATGCGCTGACAGATATTCATCAGCTGGGCATTGTCGCGGAAGCGGATATTGGTCTTTTCGACCTTGCCATTGACTTCGATGAAGACGGCATCGGCGCCATTGACCATGATGTCGGAGATGTCATCGCGCGCCAGAAGCGGCTCGAGCGGACCATAGCCGAGCACATCATTGCAGATGTCCTGGAGCAGTTGTTCCTGCTCGGCGATCGACATCGCAACATTCTTGATCGAGATGATTTCGGTGACGATATCGCGGATTTCCTCCGCGGCAGTCTCCTGGTCGAGACGCGATAACTGCCCCAGATCGATGGTATCGATCAGGGCGTTGAAGATCGTCGTCTTGATGGCGTAGTATTCTTCAGAGCGTCCCCCAACCGGGTCGGCCGCTGCACGCGCGGTGCGTGGCGCCGCCTTGGCGGGCAATTTATTGCCGGGCTTGGGCGCCTGTTGTGGCGCCAGCTTGGCGGCCAGCTTGCTGCCGGCTTTCGCGGCCGGGTCGGTTGCGGGACGTGTCGCGGTGCTGGCGACAGGCGCAGCACGAGGCTCGGCCCGCTTTGGGGCCGGGGCCGCCGGTGCCGGCGTCGGTGAAGGCGCTCCAGCCCGTTTACCGAACATAACGGGCTAGCCTCCGAACAGCTTGGAAACGATGGAACGCCTGCGCATCGGCGCGGCCGAACGCCCAGTCACCAGTCCAGCGAGATGGGCAAAGCCGTCAGCCGCCTTCGACTTCGGATCAAGCTCATGAATCATCTGACCATTATTGGCTGCCTTGCCAAATAATTGCGGCTCGAAGGGCAGCACCAGCGCCGGTGGCGTCCCCAGCGCATCGGCAAAATCCTTGACCGGGATCTCCGGGCGTTTCGGCATGCCGGCCATATTGATGACGACCTTTGGCAATTCATCATTGGGCCGCGCGCTGGCAATCAGGTCGAACAGATTCTTGGCGTTGCGCAGGGAGGCCAGGTCCGGGGTCACCGTGACGACAACCTGGTCGGCCGACAGCAGGGTGTCGCGCACCCAGGGCAGCCAGAGATGCGGCAGATCGAGCGCGATGAAGGGAGCCTGGCGGCGCACCTTGTCGAGGACCATTTCGTATTCGGACGGGGTGAATTCCCAGTCCCGGTCCAGCGTCGCCGGGGCCGAGAACAGGCTCAGCCGCTCGGTGCAGCGCACCAGGAGACGGTCGAGCAGGGCGTCATCGAGCCGGTCCGGTTCATTGAGTGCATCGCCAAGGGTCTGGGCCGGATCCTGATTGAAATCGAGACCGGCGGTGCCGAAGGAGAGGTCGAGATCGACCAGGACCGCATCGGTCTGCAACCCTTCGGACAGCGACCAGGCGCAATTATGGGCGATCGTCGATGAGCCGACGCCGCCCTTGGCACCGATAAAGGCGATGGTCTTGCCGGCGAAGGGCTGATCGGGGTCGAGAAACAGGTCCGAGATCGAGCGAATCAGGTGCAGCGGCGTCATCGGCGGCACGAGATACTCGCTCACGCCGCGCTTCATCAGCTCGCGATAAAGGGCAATATCATTGGCCGCGCCGATGATGATGACCTTGGTCTCCGGGTCGCAGACGCTGGCCAATTCCTCGAGCTGTTCGAACAGGCCCTGCCCGCGCATGCCCGATTCCACAATCAGCAGATTGGGGGTGGTGGCGTCGTGATAACGTTCGATTGCAGCGGGAAGCCCGCCCAGTTCGACATCGATATGCGCCTTGGCGAGGCGGCGGTCACCGGCGGCATTGTGGACCAGGGCTCCGGTTTCAGGACGCTCGCAAAAGGCCGCGATCGAGATGCGAGGCACGGGCTGGTCGGCCGATTCCCGGTCGATTTCTCCATACAGGGCCTCGCCGGCTGGCATCGAGGCCTGGCTGGCCATGAACTCGTCCTGCAGCTCGGCAAATTCGGCGTCGAGCGACTGGGCCTGTCTTGGTGCTGGCGCCGCGGGCTCGGACTGATAGCTGTCGGTGAAGACATCGGCCTCGAGGGTCGAACCGGCACCGAAACGCCGGCTTCCCCTGTCAGCGTCCACCGGGGCCGCCTGTGGAATGACCGGGGCAGGCGCCGGCGCGGATTCGCCCAGCATCAGCCGTTCGATATCCGAAGCGTCGAGAAAAGGGTCGTCCCCATCGAGAATCACGTCCCTGTTCAGGGCATGTTTTGCGTCAGCCATGATCGCTCCTTCCGCCCCTCAACTAGTTTCCGACACTGCTAACGGCGCCACTTTCATGGTCGCTGCGCTCGCTGGTCGTCGATTCCCCCGCCCGGTAATGGTCGAGGACTGTCTGTCTGCGCCCGGCATCGGATGGATCCATATTGCGCGGTGCAATGAGATCGCGCGGATCGCTGATCATCGCGGCCAGATTGGTGGCCAGCGAACATCCGAAGCGCGCGGAATGGTGATTGTCGAAATCAGGACGCTGATTCTCCCAGCCCTGCGGACAATCGGGCGCCACCGCGCGATAGCGCGTAAAGCTGAAAATCACCGCCGCATTGTCCTGCTGGCGCGCGTCATAAGCGCCGCCGGAAATCTGGCGCCAGTCGAGGCCTTGCTCATAGAGAAAGGTGCGCGAAGCGGCGATGGCGCCGATCGCAGCGTCTTCATTGGCGGAACCCTGCGGATAGCTGATCACCAGCGGCCCATGGCCGCGAACCTTGTATTCGGTCGCGACCGCCCGGAGCATGTCTTCCTGGGCCCAGGTCAGACCATTGTCGCGCGGATCAACCGGCATGTCGGCCCGAAAGGTTTCGGCGACGGCGGTCGGCTGCGGCAGATCAAGACCGACCGGCGTCGTCGAGCAGGCAGCCAGCATCATCGCGCCGAGACAGGCTATGAAAAGGCATTTCGCGCTGGTTTTCGACACGATCGGATACTCCACTAATCGAACAGGAAGCCAACGGGACCGCTCCAGCCCCGATCGCCGGTATCGGCGCCAGGAACGGAATAGATCCGGTTAAGGCGGCCAAAGAGCATGGCATCTAGCTCATTGGCATTCTGATAGCCGTCCGCCGGCGTCGCCATGGCGGCCGGGTTTGTCGGATCGACCAGATAGGGCGTCACCAGGATGACCAACTCGGTTTCCTGGTTGAGGAAATCGCGTGACCGGAACAGCGAACCGAGGATCGGCACATTGCCAATACCAGGGACCTGATCAAGATTTTGCCGGGTTTCCTCGCGGATCAGACCGGCCAGGACCAGGCTGCCACCCGATGGCAGCTCGACCGTGGTCTCGGTACGATTCACCGTCAGGCCGGGAATGGTCATGCCGGGGATCACGATCTGATTGCCGGCGCCATCCGTACTGACGGTCTGGTTGAGGACCAGCGACCCGTCGGAGGACAGTTCGGACACCTCGGTCGAGATGCGCATGCTGATACGCCCCTCCGACAGTACGACAGGCGTGAAGCCGAGGCCGACGCCGAAGGATTTGTATTCGATGATCACATTGCCGTCGCGGTCGCGGCCGGTCGGGACCGGAAATTCGCCGCCGGCGAGAAAATTGGCCGATTCGCCAGTGATCGCGGTCAGGTTGGGCTCGGCCAACGTGCGCACCAGGCCGACGCGCTCAAGCGCGTTCAGGGTCGCACCGATCGAACTCTGCAGCACGCCATCGACGAGATTGTTCAGCGTACCGCCAAGGATCAGCCCGCCCAGCGCGCTGCCGGCGACGCCATAGCCATTCTCCGTCCCGACCGAGGTCTGGCTGGCATAGGAACCCTCCGAGATCGTGTCGAAGACATTATTGCCATTCGAATCGATAACGGGAATGTCGATCCCGTTGATGTTTTGATAGCGCTGCACGCGAACAGGCGGCGCGAACTCGCCGAAATTCGTGGTGCCATTCAGATTGACGCCCAATTGACGCACGATGGAGCGCTGCATTTCGACAATGCGCACTTTGAGCATTACCTGGTCGCGCCCCTCGATGGAGATCATCGACAGGATCTGCGCCGGATCATCGACCCAGCGTTGGGCAATGCTCAGGGCAGTGTCGGCATCGACTGCGTTCGGCACCGAGCCGGACAGGACAATATGATCATTCATCGCTTCCGCGGTGACGCGGGCATTGGGCAGGAAGCGGTTGAGCGATTCCTGCAGCGGACCCAGGTCGCGCTCAACCCGCAAATCAAGATCCAGGATGAGCTGGCCATCAGCGTCAAAGAAGAAAGCATTGGTCTGCCCGACCGAAATACCGAGCAGATAGGCCCGGCGCGGCGTCCGGATCACGGCCTGGACGACTTCGGGATTGGTGACGAGGATATCGACAGCATCGACCGGCAGATTGATCACGGCCGCCTTGCTCAGAGGCAGAAGCAGGCTCTCGGAAACCGGACCATTGCCCGGTTCGCGGATATAGACCTGCATCGTATTGCCGCGCTCGCTGCCGGGCGCCTGCGCCAGCGCGGGCGCAGTCATCGCCAGAGCGGCGAACAGGAGCAGGGAGCGGATCATCACCTCAAACCTCAATTGTCGTCGGCCAGGGCAATGGTCTGTGAATGTCCGTAACGGATCAGGGTCACATTCCTCTGCCTGAAATTGTCGGAATCGACGTCGCGGGCCGTCTCCGGACCCTCGCCGCCGCTGAGCAGGACCGGTCCGGCCTCATTATCGAGCAGGCTGCGCAGGACCAGCGAAACCTCGCCGCGGGCCACAGCCAGGGAGACGGCGCGAGACTGGTCCGGGGTCAGTTCAAGCGTTGCCGTTTCACCGACAACATTCTCCTCGCCTTCGCCATAGGTCTGGTCAATCGCCAGCACGCGGGCATTTTCAACGATGGTGCGCGCAACATAGGCACGGGTTGAACCGCGCTGGCCCTGAACGTCCTCCTCAAAGGATACGATCACATCGACACGGTCATTCGGCAGGATGAAACCGCCGGCGCCGCGCTCGGCTGAAATCGGCACGGCGGCGGCGCGCATCCCCGGCGACAGCACGGCTGCCATGAAACCGGCATCACCCGGCTGCACCAGACGGCGTCCGGTAATCGGTTCGCCCTCACCGATCGGGGCACGGACCACCGAACCGGCAAAGTCTTCAATGCCCTGGTCGCGATTTTCAATGATATAGCCCGGGCTCATCGCCTCATCGGGCCAGGATTGCCAATAGAAATCGGCGGCACCGACTCGTTCGCCAATCGCCAGATCACGCCGCGCGGCCAGAATCCGGACAGCCGGCCGCTCTTCGACCACCACAGCCTGCGGCACTTCAGGGCGCGACATCGCCTGCCTGACAAAGAATGCCACGGCAATCGCAGCGATCGCTGCGGCAACTAGAATGGCAATACGGACCGCGTTCATTGGACGCCTCAAACCTCTCGGGCACACGAATACACCGGTGATGAGACGTCGAATTCCTCAAAGCCTCGTTAATTCTCTCCTGTCATTGCCGTATTTCATGCGGTTTTTCTGTCGCTTCAAAACTGAAATGCGAACACTGTTGCTGGCAAACTCCACAAGGCACCGCCGGTAATCGCGATGCCGTAGGGCACAGGTGCAGCAGGTGCGAGCGCTGTTCCGGCCAGTTTTTCCGGGGAAATACCCGCCATGGGCAGGGCTTTGCGAGCAATGACCAGGACCAGCACCAGCACCCCGCCGGCCAGCACTGTGTGAATCAGGAAGACGGCGAGACCCGGCCAGCCGAACCACAAAGCCGTCGCTGCAAATAATTTCGCGTCACCGCCACCAACCCAGCCCGGCGCAAACAAGGCCATGCCGAGAAGTAGCGCAACAAGACCGGCGAGGAGGTGATTGCCGGCCTCGGCCCAGCCGAACCCGGCCAGAAGGGCGGCGACCGGAAACAGCAGGGCGATGGTGATGGTCAGCCAGTTGGGGATGGTAAATCGGGTCGCGTCGCTGAAGGCGGCAAACAGGAGCAGCGCCACGAGGCCCGCTATGGCGATTTGAAGAAGCATGGAATCATCCCCCGGTCTGCAGATGCGGTCACATTAGCGCGAGAGCATTAATGGCAGGTTGGCGCCGACAAGCATCTGTTCAGTACAGGGGTTGAAACAATAAACAAAGGCCGCCCCTTTCGGAGCGGCCTTGCTTTAACCCGGTATTCTGGGTGCCGGTTTAGATCGCGGCGGTAATCGCGGCGAAATTCCCGGAAAGCTCGGTGCCGAGCGCAGTGACAGCGCCAATAATGACGACGGCGATCAGAGCGGCGATGAGGCCGTACTCGATTGCAGTTGCACCAGATTCGTCTTTGAAAAAGCGAGAAATCATCTTCATTTTTTTACTCCCGTGAAAGGTCCACACCACCAGGAGACGATCCGTCCCGACCCCTCCTGAACGCTGACCAATAAACACGAGAAGAATTTCCAGCCAGTAAATATTCGTACTTAACAAAAACTATATATCACCGAACCGTCGCTATAGTAAACAAAATGACAATAATGCCCTTTTGATTTCGGCATGAACAATTGCACCCGCGTTTAGAAAAGATTCAGACGCGCGCGAGATGATGGCTCATACACGGATTACCCGTGTGGACGGAGCGCCTCCATGATCTGCCGATTTGCATCCATCATGACCCTCGCCCTCATATGCACAGCGCCTGCGCTCGCCGAGGATCTGACGATCTCTGTCGAGCATGCACAGGTCGTGCGTCTGCCCGGCGAGGCCTCGGCCATCATTATCGGCAATCCCTCCATCGCTGACGCACTTGTGCATGACGGTCGCACCCTCGTCCTGACCGGACGGCTGCAGGGTCGCACCAATGTCATCGCCATGGATCGCATCGGCCGCGTCATCTACACGCGCGACATCGTCGTCACCAATCCGGTCCAGGGCCAGGTGGCGCTATATCGGGGGTCGGAGCGCTCGACCTATTCCTGCGCGGAAACCTGCGATGAACTGCCCCGCGTTGGCGATGATCCAGCACGCGTGCCCTTGCTCAGCGACCAGCAATCGGGCCGCCTGGCCATTGCCGAGTCGGCCATCGGCGACCCGTCCTGACCGCAGACGGTCGATACCCTCATCCCGTGGAGTCACGATCATGGCCCGCCTGACGCCCGAAATCTCCGGCCAGCCGCTCCTTCGGCTGCTGCGCCGTGCCCGTCGCGACCAGTCGGGCGCGACAGCGGTTGAATTTGCCATGGTCGCTGCGCCCTTCTTCTTCCTGCTGTTCGCGATGATCGAGATCGCCAGCGTCTTCTTCACCAGCACCGTGCTTGAAAATGCCGTGCTGGAGACCGCACGCGAAATCCGCACCGGCCAGGCCCAGGCGGCCGGCATGACCCGCAATGAATTCCGCGATGAAATCTGTACCCGGATCGAGGTCATCGGCAATTGCGACCGGCTGGAATTCGATGTCCGGGTGTTCGAAGGTTTCAACACGGTTGACCAAGGCAGCCCGGTCAATCCGGACGGCTCCCTTGATAGCGGCAGTTTCGGCTGGGATCCGGGCGAGGCCGGCGACATCGTGCTGGTTCGCGTCTTCTATCGCTGGTCATTGCTGACACCGAATTTCGGTGGCGCAATGTCGAATATGGGCGGCAATCAGCGCCTACTGTCGGCCGCCAGCGTATTCCGGAACGAGCCCTTCGATGATTAGAGCCCTCAAACGATCCCTGCGGCGGTTTGCCGGTGATCGCCGCGGCGCATCAGCGGTTGAGTTCGCCCTCATCGCCCCCTTCATGATCCTGCTCTATCTTGGCGCGGTCGAGATCAGCCTCGCCCTGTCTATTGATCGCAAGATTACCAGCGCCGCCAGCGCCCTGGCGGATCTGGTCGCCCAGGACGATGTCATTACCGATGGCGAGATGGCCGATATCATGACCGCCGGCGGCGTCATCATCTCGCCCTTCGATGCCGGCCCGCTGCAGATGCGCATCACCAGCGTACTGATGAACGGCTCTGACGAGGTGAGGGTGCAATGGAGTGATGCCGTTGGCATGACAGCCTTTGCCGAGGGTGGCGGCGCACCGGTGCCCGCCGGCGTGCTGCAGCGCAATCGCTCGGTGATCATGGTCGAGGTCAATTACCAGTACCACACCATGTTTAGCGAGCTCGGCGTCAGCCAGTTCGATATCAGCGAAGTCTTCTACCTGCGCCCGCGCCAGTCGATTGTCGTCGCCCGCAGCTAGTCCAGCACAGCCCTGACGGCATCGGGCACGCCTTGACCGGCTCCGGCGGGCGCGCCATCGATGCCGCTGACTGCCACCGCACCCAACAACGCATTGGTCACGAAAACCCCCTGCGCGAGTGCCAGGTCCTCCGGTGTGAACCGGCCCTGCTCGACATCCAGCGCCGCGATAATCGCGCCCCGCACCGTGCCCGGCAAAACCGCACACTCCAGCGCCGGGGTGAACAGCCGGCCTTCGCGCATCCAGAACAGATTGGCGCAATCAGTGCCCGACACATGCCCGTCAGTGTCGAGCAGCAGCGCCATGCCGGCACCGGAACGCACCGCCTCGCGCCGCGCCATCGCATTGTCGATATAGCTGAGCGTCTTGTGCCGCGCCGCGATACTGCTGACGGAACGGCGTTGCGCGACAGTCGCCAGGCTGAGCGAGGCCGGCACCTCGGGCAAGGGTGCGGCCGTTATCAGGCAGGAGGGCTGAGTCATGGCCGGCCGGGCGAGCCCGCGCTGGCCGGCGCCGGCGGTCAGGGTCAGGCGAATCGCCGCCTGGCGAAGTCCGGCCCGCGCCGCCATCTCACCGACGATCGCCGCAAGGGCGATCCGGTCGAGCGGACAGGCCAGGTCCAGCGCGGCGCAGCTGGCGCGCAGTCTTTGCTCATGCGCCGCCTGGCGCAGCAATCGCCCGCCGGAAAAGCGCAAGGTCTCGAACAGGCCATCGCCGAGCAGCAGGCCGCGATCACCGGCTGCGATCACCGCCGCCCCGTCCCCGAGCCAATCGCCATCCAGCCAGACCGTCATGCCCGTCCCTCAACCGCCCGGCGCAGGGCCGACGCCTTGGTCAGGGTTTCCTCATATTCTTCGAGCGGATCGGAATCGGCGATTATGCCGCCGCCGGAGCGGATGGTGGCGTGCCAGACATTACCGGCCAGACGCATGGCGGCGGTGCGGATCATCACATTCAGGTCCATATCGCCATCCTGGGAAATCCAGCCGAGGGCGCCGCAATAGGGGCCGCGCGATTCGCCTTCCAGCTCGGCAATGATCTGCATTGCGCGCACTTTCGGCGCGCCGGTGATGGAGCCGGGCGGGAAGCTGGCGGCGACCAGGTCGAACACGTCGAGGCCGGGTTCCAGCTCGCCTTCAATGACCGAAACCAGATGATGCACATTGGCATAGGTTTCCACGGCGCAGAGCACGGGCACATTGACAGACCCCGGCGTGCAGACGCGCGAGAGATCATTGCGCATCAGATCGACAATCATCAGGTTTTCGGCGCGGTCCTTCGCGCTGGCGGCCAGTTCGCGCGCCAGCGCAGCGTCTTCGACCACATCGCCGGAGCGCTTGCGCGTACCCTTGATCGGCCGCGCCTCGACATGACCACTGCGCACGGAGACGAAACGTTCCGGCGAATTGGTCAGGATCACATGGCCGGCATCGAGGCGGAAATAGGCAGCATGGGGGGCCGGGCTGGCGCGGCACAGGCGTTCGAAGACGGCATAGGGATGATCGTCCGGGCTCAATTCAGCTTCAAAGGCCTGCGAAAGATTGACTTGGAAGACATCGCCGGCATGCACATAATCGCGCGCGCGGCCCGCTGCGGCGAGATAGTGCCCGGGCGACCAGCGCGGCAACCAGCCGGCCCCCGGCCGCGCTGTCATCGCACGGTGCCCCGCGGGATCCGGCGCCTGCCCCGATGCCAGCAAATCGGCAAAGCCATCCATCATCTCCAGATCACGGCCGCGCACGGTCAGCCTTCCGGCCGTCTGGTCGAATTCGGCCCAGACCGGATAGCGCGCAAAGGCGAGCGCCGGCCAGCGGGCCGGATGGACGGGCAGGGTCTCAAAGGCGGATGCCAGGTCATAGCCGAACAGGCCGGCCAGCATGCCGTCAGCGCCGGGCCGACGGAACTCAGCCTGCAGCGTCTCGAAACCGGCACGCGAGCCATCGCCGAAAACTCGCGAAGGGCGGGCGAAGATACGCGCCCGGCCACTGCGTCCGTCATGCAGGAGCAGCGCCCTGTCCTCGCCGGCCAGCGGCGCGAAGGCGGCAATCGGATCGCGCCAGGGGCGGACGATCTCCAACAGGGGCCGGCCACTGCCATCGGCTTCTGCCTGTCCGGCGAGCGGGCTCATCGCTCCAGCCAGCGCTCCCGCAGCGCTGCACGCTCCTGATCGGTAATGCCGAGCACGTCGCGCAAATAGCGGTCACGGTCACCGATTGTGGCCAGCGCCGTGTGAAGCAGGTCGGCCTCGACACCGAGGAAGGCGCGCATCACCGCGTCCGGCATGACATGGCCATAGCTCTCCTGCAGGCGCTGGCGCACCATCGGCACCAGGCTGTCGAAATCGACCGCTGTATTGGTCAGCAGGTAATCCTCGATGATCTCGTCCTGGCTGACACCCAGCTCATCAAGGACCAGGGCGCAGAATATCCCGGTGCGATCCTTGCCGGCGGCGCAATGGACGAGGAAACCGCCATCGGCCTCGCCCGAGGCCAGCGCCTTGAAGCCTTCGCGGAATACGGACTGGTTGCCCTTTTCGGTCGGAATACGTCGATAGGCGCTTTGCATATAGCCGCGCACGGCTTCGAGCGAATGATCACCGGTGCGCAGGAATTTGAGATGAGGCGGCTCGCCATCATCATCGGCATCGGACGAAATCACCCGAAGCGCATGACCCTCGGGCCAGGCGGAGGGCTCGGCCTGGCGCTCGCGCGGGCGGCGCAGATCGGCAATCACGGTGATGCCGAGCGAGCGTATCAGCTCGCGGTCGGCCTCGCTGGAGCGCGAGAAATGCCCGGAGCGATACAGGCCCTCACGCACGCGCGCGCCATCGGCGGCTTCATAGCCATGGAAATGGCGAAAATTGTGAACGCCGTCGAGGGACTGGATCCGTGTCATGGCTTGGAGGTACGCAATCGCGCGCAGCGCGGCAAGGCCCGCCGCCCACAATCTTGCGCCTTCCGCCCTATCGGAAGGGCGGCTCGTCGAAACTGCGCAGCTTGCGCGAATGCAGCGCCGCACCGCGATCACGTTTGAGGATTTCCACTGTCTCGATACCCGCGGCCAGGTGTTCGGAGACCGAGCGCTGATAGAAGAGATTGGCCGCGCCGGGCAGTTTCAGCTCGCCATGCAGGGGCTTGTCGGAGACGCAGAGCAAGGTCCCATAGGGCACGCGCAGGCGCAGGCCGTTGGCAGCAATCGTTGCCGATTCCATATCCACCGCGATCGCGCGCGACTGGTTGATGCGCCGCGCCTGGGCGGCATAGCGCAATTCCCAGTTCCGGTCGGCAAAGGTGGCGACCGTGCCGGTGCGCAGGCGCGCCTTGAGGGCCTCGCCCTTGTCGCCGCTGACCTGGGCGACGGCGCTTTCCAGCGCGATCTGGATTTCGGCGATCGGCGGCACGGGCACTTCGATCGGCAAATCCTCGTCGAGCACGCCGTCATAGCGCAGATAGGCGTGGGCGAGCACATAATCGCCCAGACGCTGGGAATGGCGCAGCCCGCCGCAATGGCCGATCATCAGCCAGCACTGCGGACGCAATACAGCGAGATGGTCGGTGATGGTTTTGGCGTTGGACGGGCCGACACCGATATTGACCAGGGTGATGCCGCGGCCGCCCGGGGCCTTGAGGTGATAGGCCGGCATCTGGAAACGGCGCCAGGGCGCCCCCTCGACCAGGGCATGGGCATTGGGCGTGTCGGCATCGACCTCGACAAAGCCGGCGGCCGAGAAGGAATCATAGTGATTATCTTCCTTCAGCTGCCGGATCGCCCAGGCGGTGAAGGCGTCGACATAGCGATGGTAATTCGTGAACAGGATAAATTGCTGCGTATCCTCATAGGGCGTGCCGGTATAATGGCGCAGGCGCTGCAGCGAATAATCGACGCGCGGCGCGGCGAACAGGCTGAGCGGCCGCACCATGCCGGGCACGGAGGGGCTGAGCCCGTTGGGCAGATCATCATTGACCTTGCTCAGATCGGCATAGGGGAAATGATTGACCAGTTCGGCCGGGCTGGCGGCATCCATGTCGAGATCATCAGCGCCGTCGAGCACGTAGGAGAAGGGCATTTCCACATTGGAAAGCCCGGTCTCGATCGTCACTTCATACTCGCTGTCAAGCAGGGTCAATTGTTCGATCAGATAATCGCGGAACAACTCGGGATGGGTGATCGTATTGGCGTAAACGCCGGTATCGGTGAATTTCCCGAACGCCCGGCTGACCGGCGGCGGCGGTCCGTCCGGCAAATAGGTCACCCGTAATTCCGGATAGGCGAACGCGCCTTCGGCCCGGGCTTCAGGACTGGGTGGAGGACCGCCATCGAGGAAGGCTTTGAGGGCGGTCTGGAGACGCTCAACGGAGGCCTGGTACAGCACAATAAGCTGATCAACGGCGTCGGAAGGCGTGTTCGCGATCTGAAAAGGCATCATCGCCAGTCTCTTGCACGAATTGCCGCAAGGGTAAACGCGAAACTCCCAGGGCGGGGCAGCTGCACAGAAAAGCAGGCCGATCGCCAACTATCCGTTGGCCGCAACTCGCCAAGCCTGTAAGGAGCCGGGCACCCTCAACCGGGTTGGAGATCACCATGGAAAACGCGCAAGACTGGATCATACTGAAATTCGGCGGCACCAGCGTCAAATCGCTGGCCGACTGGCGCGTGATCTCCAAACGGATTCAGACCCTTCGCGGAGAGGGCAAGCGCGTCTTTGTGGTCCATAGTGCGCTGGCCGGCATTTCCAACCAGCTCGAAGCCCTGATCACGGCTGCCATGGCGGGCCAGGGCGAGGCGGAACTGGCGGCGATCAAGGCGCAGCATCTCGCGCTTGCGGCAGAGCTGGAACTCGAGGGCGAAGCCGTGCTCGCGCCCTTCCTCGCCGAGCTGACGCAATTGCGCGCCGGACTGGCTCTGACCGGCGATGCCTCGCCGCGTTCACGCGCCCGCATCATGGCCCAGGGCGAGCTGATGGCGACCAGCCTCAGTGCCGCCTGGCTCAACCAGACCGGCCTGGCCTGCCAATGGCTCGACGCGCGCGATCTGCTGACCAGCCGCAGCGGTGGTCCGGTCAGCGGCTATCTCGGCGCCGATTGCGACTACGCGCCCGACCCGGCGCTGCAAGACCGCCTGCAAGGCCCCGCCTTCGACATTGTCCTCACCCAGGGCTTTATTGCCCGGCGTTCCGATGGCGATACCGCCCTGCTCGGCCGCGGCGGCTCCGACACTTCAGCCGCCTATTTCGCGGCCAGGCTTGGTGCGCAGCGGCTGGAAATCTGGACCGATGTGCCCGGTTTCTTCTCGGCCGATCCGCGCCTGACCGGCGCCGCGCGCCAGATCAGGGCGCTGAGCTATGACGAGGCCCAGGAGATCGCCTCCATGGGCGGCTCTGTCCTGCATCCACGCGCGATTGCGCCGGTGCGCCAGGCCGGGATCGAGATGCAGGTCTTGTGCACCCATCGTCCGGAGATGAGCGGCACCACGATCAGCGCTACCCCGTCGGAAGACGCGCCGCGCCTCAAGGCCGTCTCCGTCAAGTTCGGGGTTCGCCTGATCACGCTCGACAGCGATGGCATGTGGCATGCCGCCGGCTTCCTCGCGAAGGCCTTCGAACCCTTTGCCCGCCATGGCGTCTCGATCGACCTGGTCTCGACCTCACAGACTTCGGTCACCGTCTCGCTGGATGCGGATCCGTCTCTCACCCCGGCGGTTCTGGCCGCGCTGCAGGACGAATTGGCGACCATTGCCCGCGTCGAGATGATCGAGAATTGTGCTGCCGTCTCGATGGTCGGGCGCGGCGTGCGCGCTCTGCTGGCCCAGCTTGGACCGGCGATGGAGGCGTTTGCCCATTACCCCGTGCGCCTGATCAGCCAGGCGGCGAATGATCTCAACCTGACCGTCGTCGTCGATGAGGACCAGGGCAAGCCGCTCTGCCGCCGCCTGCACGACCAGCTGATCCAGCCCAAGCCGCTCGACCCCACTTTCGGTCCGAGCTGGCGCGAGATCGGCCAGAGCGATGCCATCACCGGCACCGCTGGCCCGACCGTCTGGTGGCGCGACAAGCGCGACGCGCTGCTGGCACTGTGCCCACAGGACGCCCCGCTCTATGTCTATGATCTGGAGACCGTCCGCGCGCGCGCCGAGGCCGTCGCCAGCCTGCCGCATCTGGACCGCGGCTGGTATGCGATGAAGGCCAATGGCCATCCCGATGTCATCCGCACCGCGGTCGCTGCCGGTCTGGGCGTCGAATGCGTCTCGATCGGCGAGGTTTACGCGGCGATGGCGGCCGTGCCGGACCTGCCCGTGGACCGCATCCTGTTCACGCCGAATTTCGCGCCGCGCGCCGAATATGCCGAAGCACTTGAACTGGGCGTCCACCTCACGCTGGACGGGCTGCACCCGCTGCGCCACTGGCCGGAGATTTTCGCCGGCGCTGAGATCACGCTGCGGATCAATCCCCAGCGCCCGGAAGGCCATCACAAACATGTCCGCACCGCCGGGCCCGACGCCAAATTCGGCCTGCATGCCGATGAATTGCCCGAGGGCATCGAGCTGGCGGCAAAAGCCGGCGCCAAAATCATTGGCCTGCACGTCCATTCCGGCAGCGGCATCAGCGATCCCGACCACTGGCGCCGGGTCGGCGTCTTCCTGGCAGACACGGCCCGCGCCCTGCCCGATGTGCGCATTCTCGATCTCGGCGGCGGCCTGGGTGTCGACGAGGCCTCCGGCGCGCGCCGCATCGACATGGAGGCGCTCGGTGCCGTGCTGACCGATCTGCACACCGCCTTCCCGCACTACCGGTTCTGGCTCGAGCCGGGCCGTTTCATCATCGCCGAGGCCGGCGTGCTGCTGGCCCGCGTCACCCAGCTGAAACAGACCCCGGATGCGCGCTTTGTCGGTATCAATGCCGGCATGAACAGCCTGATCCGCCCCGCCCTCTACGGCGCAAGACACGAGATCTTCAACCTGACCCGTCTCGACGCTGCGCCGGCCTTCATCGCCGACATCGTCGGCCCGATCTGCGAAACCGCCGACCGCATGGGCGCCCAGCGCCTGCTGCCGGAGACCCATGAGGGCGATGTATTTCTGATCGCCAATGGCGGCGCCTACGGCCGGGTGATGGCGTCGAGCTATAATATGCGGGAGCCGGCGGGCGAGGCGGTGATCTAGGGGGGAGGCACGCAGCCCGCGGCCTGCGACTCGACTTCGGGCAGGCGTGCGGCCTCGGCCATCAGGGCACCGATCTGGGCGCCAAGCCGGAGGTCCTCGACCGAGCCGAAATGCTGTGCCCGGCGGCGACCGAGCTGGTCGATCAGGACCAGGGTCGGCGTGCCCTGCATCTGATAGGCATTCATGGTCTGGGGCAAGATGCCGTCGCCGCCCTGGGCATCGATTCCGACTGGGAAATCAAAGCGGTATTCATGCAGAAATGCCTCCAGGGCGACACGGCTGCCCTGGGCCTCGTGATGTTCGAACACGGTGTGCAGGCCGATTACCATGACATCTTCCGGGGCGAAGGCGGCGGCGATGCGGCGCGCCTGCGGCAGACCGTGACTGACGCAGCCGGGGCAGAGCATCTGGAACGCCTCGAGCACGATGATCCGGCCTTTCAGAGCCTCCAGACTCAATGCCTGCGGCGTATTGAGCCAGTCGGATATCTGCCATGGCGGTGCGGGTCTGAGTTTCATATCGGGCCTCGTCGTGAGCGAGCCGCGCCGACGCAGCAGCGGCAAGGGACCGGCGACCGGATTACACCGGCCGCCGGCCGTTTTGTCAGTGCGGGTCGTCGGCCATGATCACACCCGGCAGGGAGAGATCACCCGAGGCGATATCATGCACCCCGGAGACACAGAGCAGCGGCGCGGCGCCGGCATCACTGACGTGCAGGCTGGCCGTGACGCCATCGAAACCGGCGGTTTCGCCATCGGCCAGCGGCACGGTGATGCGGGCGACATGGCCATCGATCACCGGGCTCATGCCGGGGCTGTCGAGGGCAATCGGCAGCATCGGCGCTGTTGCCGGCAACAAATCCTGGCCCGGCGCAACATCACGCACCTTGAGCCCGGCACCGCAGGCCTCGTCCGGCGTCAACACCACCCAATGGGAGTGCCAGCCGGCGCCGTCATTGGCCGGATCACCGTCGCCATTCTCGTCGAACAACGGTGTGTCGTCGAAATCGGGATGCGCCGTAATCGCCAGAGCGAGAATGCCTGATCCGGCATCGAAGCCGACAACCGCCGGATCGAGACTGGTCGGCCAGACATAGGCTTCGGCATTGGCCCCGGCGAGCTGACCGGTCGCTTCCGGCGTGACACTGCCGGCCAGACCGGCGACTTCCATCATGAAGGTGACGAGGCGGCCATCGGTGGTCGCCGTCACGCGGGTGATGTCGAAGGCCGGCTCGATCGCCGGATCCTGCGGTGATTCAACGGGATGGGCATTGCCCGCGGCGGTAAGGGCGACCAGTGCGGCGCAAGCGAGAAGCGTGTGTTTCATGGTAATCTCCAAAAGGTATCGACTCGATGCCATTTAGCTATCCGATCTTGTCAAACGGCGCAAGTCGGTATTTAGTCGACACCATTGGAGGCGTGATGACGGCGGTGATGAATTATCTCGAACGGCTCAGCCGGTTGATGCTCAATGAGGGCCATGCCGCGGGGCTGAAGCCGGCGCAGTGGGAGGCCTTGCGCTACCTGGTTCTGGCGAACGGGTTTTCCCGTACGGCAGGCGGGCTCGGCGCCTATCTCGGCCTGACCAAGGGCACGGTGTCGCAAACGCTCAACGCGCTGGAGCGCAAGGGTCTGGTTGCGCGCAGCGCCGACGCGCAGGACCGGCGGCGCGTGCAGCTGGCGGTGACGCCGGCCGGGCGCGCCCTGATCGATCACGACCCGCTGTCTGAACTCTCCGATGTTATCGATCGATTGCCCGGGGCTGAACGCGACCGCCTGGCCGCCAGCCTCGAAACGGTACTGCGCGCCTGGCTGGCCCAGCGCGGCGGCCGCAGCTTCGCCGAATGCCGCACCTGCCACCATTTCCGCGCCCGCGACCCGCTCGGCGCGCCGCACTATTGCGCCCTGCTCAGCCAGCCCCTGCGCGAAGCCGACAGCGCGCAATTCTGCATCGAGCACGAGGCAGCTGCAGCCGGCTAGATGCCAGACCTGGTGACAAACCAGCCATATTCCCTCTCCGTGAGGAGAGGGTCCGGCGAAGCCGGGGGTGCGGCGGGTGAGCGCCAAGCTGGCAGGCGGCACCATTGCCCGCCTCATCCGCCCTTCGGGCACCTTCTCCTCACGGAGAAGGAGGGCCTCCCCTACTCCACAGCCTCCGCCTTCTTCGCCTTGCCCTGGTCAAACATGGACCAGACGCCCTCATCGCCGTGCCAGTCGCCCTTGGTGGCGCCCTTGGAATACTCCGTGGCGCGGGCTTCGAAGAAATTCGCGTGTTCGACGCCATTGAGGATTTCCGACAGCCAGGGCAGCGGGTGTTTCTCGATATTGTAGATCTTGGGCAGGCCGAGCTGTTGCAGGCGCCAGTCGGCGATATAGCGGATATAGGTCTTGATATCGGCCGGGGTCATGCCCTCGACCTCGCCCATTTCGAAGGCGAGTTCGATGAATTTGTCTTCCAGCGCCACGACGGTGCGGCAGCACTCGACGATATCATCCTTGACCGCCTGGCTCAGCGCGCCGGTTTCCTCGGCAAAGGCGTGGAAGAGCTTGATCATGCCCTCGCAATGCAGGCTCTCATCGCGGATCGACCAGGTGACGATCTGGCCCATGCCCTTCATCTTGTTGAGGCGCGGGAAATTCATCAGCATGGCGAAGGAGGCAAAAAGCTGCAGGCCTTCGGTGAAGGCGCCGAACATGGCGACGGTGCGCAGGATGTCCTCATTGCTGTCGACACCGAATTTCTGCATGAAATCATGCTTATCGGCCATCGCCTTGTAGTCCATGAAGGCGGAGAATTCGCTGTCGGGCATGCCGATCGTCTCGAGCAGGAGCGCGTAGGCTGCGATATGGATCGTCTCCATATTGGAGAAGGCCGAGAGCATCATCTTCACCTCGACGGGTTTGAAGACGCGCGCATAGCGCTCCATGTAATTATCATTCACCTCGATGTCGGACTGGGTGAAGAAGCGGAAGATCTGGGTCAGCAGATTGCGCTCATTATCATTGAGCTTGGTCGCCCAGTCCTTGCAGTCCTCACCGAGCGGAACCTCTTCCGGCATCCAGTGAACCTGTTGCTGCTTCTTCCAGAAATCATGCGCCCAGGGATAGCGGAATGGCTTGTAGGCGTGGCTCAGGGTCATCAGACCCGGAATGTCAGCGGATTTCTCGGTCATGGCGGCTTACCTCAGGCAAATGGGAATCGGTTTCGACCCGACACACAACATATTGCGTCTGTGGTTAGCAAAACGTCTACAGCTAGATGCGGGCTGGACTCAGTTTGGCCGGGGAAAACTCAAGTCTACCAGCGCCAATTCACGGTCACGGCGCCGAAATTATCGCTCTCGCGAAACTTGTCGACCCCGACCACATAGCGATAATTGCGCTGCACATAGGCGAGTGAGAGATCGACCTCGCCGACGCGCATGGCGACACCGGCCTGGGCATCCCCGATGACTTCGCGTGATGTCATGTAGACCGCGCGGTTGAAGTCCATGCCCTGGGCGGGATCATACATGAGCGCCCGCCGGTCGGCGCCGGCGAACACATACCAGCTGGGATAATCATCGGCGAGATAGCGCCCGATACGAACCTCGGCACCGGCACCGGCGGCCGAGCCGTCGGGTCCGAGGCTGACCGCGGCGCGCGGGGTCAGCGAGACATCAAGCTGTTCGCCCTCGCCGCGCGACACGAAGGGCCGTTCGTAATTGACCGCAACAATGGTCTCATGGCCGGCCGGATCGACGACGACCGGTGAATGCTCGCCACGACCCGGCCGGGTAATCCCGAAACTCGCATCGCGGGCGGCATCATCGAGCACCGCCACCTGGATCGTACCGGCCGCGCCCATGTCGAATTGCGCCGCCGGCTGAACCGTCATGGCGGCAAAGGCGTCACGATCAGCCTGGCCGGAATTGAGCGCCAGCGCCGTCAATGCGACCCGCGCTGCGGGCGCCGAGAGCGGGCGCACCGAGGACTCAGCCGCAAACTGGCCCTGGATCATCTGGTTGGAGGAAGCCCATTCCGAGCGTGCCTGACCGGGCGTGGTCAGCACATAGCTCGCCCCGGAAAACGCGATTATGCCCGCGCAAAGCAATTGTGAATTTCGTCCCAGTCGCATCGCACTCTCCCCAGAAGCGATACAAGCAAAATCCAGGTGCCAATGCACCGGGATTCACCCTTAACGAGAATATTGTTAACGGGTTTCGCCGGGATGAGTCCACTCAATTGCCATGGCCCGGTTCGGTTTTCTCAAAAGACCGGCTGCCAGACCCGATCGAAAGCTGACATGGAAACGCCGGCGTCACCCAAGGAAACGCCGGCGTTTTCATAAGCTTGTGGTGCGGCACCTATTGGCAGGCGAGACATTCCTCGTAATCGGTCGGCGCCGCAGCCGCGAGCGATTCCTCGATATCGGACTTGTTTTGCGACCCGGCATAGGCCGTGCGCTGGACCGATTTGGAGCGGCAATAATACAGCGATTTCACGCCGCGCTCCCAGGCCGTCCAGTGCAGCATGTGCAGATCCCATTTATTGATATCGCCCGGCAGGAAGACATTGAGCGATTGCGACTGGCACACGAATGGCGTCCGGTCGGCAGCATGCTCGATCACCCAGCGCTGGTCGATTTCGAAGGCGGTCCGGAACAGCGCCTTCTCGTGCTCGTCGAGCGCGTCGAGATGCTGGACCGAGCCTTCATGCTCGAGGATGGAGGACCAGGTTTCCGGCTCATTGATACCCTTGGCCTCGAGCAGGGCCTCCAGTTGCGGATTCTTCACCGTGGTCGAGCCCGACAGCGTCTTGTGGGTATAGACATTGGCCGGGATCGGCTCGATGCCGGCGGAGACACCGCCGCAAATGATCGAGATCGAGGCGGTCGGCGCGATCGCCAGCTTGTGCGAGAAACGCGCCTTGACGCCATTTTCTTCGGCATCGCGGCAGGCACCGCGCTCTTCGGCCAGAACCACGGAAGCGGCATCGGCATGGGTGCGGATATGCTTGAACATATTCATGTTCCAGGACTTCGCCATCGCCGATTCAAACGGGGCATTCATCTGCTGCAGGAAGGTATGGAAACCCATCAGGCCGAGACCGACCGAACGCTCGCAGATCGCCGAATAGACAGCCCGGTCCATTTCCGGCGGTGCGCGATCGATGAAGTCCTGCAGCACATTGTCGAGGAAACGGAAAATATCCTCGATGAAGGTCGGATCATCCTTCCATTCGAGATATTTGGTCGCGTTCAATGAAGACAGGCAGCACACGGCGGTGCGGTCCTTGCCGTGATGGTCGAAACCGGTCGGCAGCATGATTTCCGAACACAGATTGGACTGGCGCACCTTCAGGCCCAGCTTGCGCTGGTGAGCCGGCAGGTTGTTATTCACCGTGTCGGAGAAAATGATATAGGGCTCGCCGGTCTGCAGGCGCAGCTCCATCACTTTTTGCCAAAGCTTGCGCGCATTGACGGTTTTGACGACTTCCTTGCTCTTCGGCGAGAGCAGTTCGAACTCGAGATCATCACGCACCGCTTCCATAAAGGCATCGGTGATGTTGAGGCCGTGATGGAGATTGAGCGATTTGCGATTGAAATCGCCGGACGCCTTGCGGATTTCGAGGAATTCCTCGATTTCCGGATGGTGGATGTCGAGATAGACGGCGGCCGATCCGCGGCGCAGCGAACCCTGGGAGATGGCAAGGGTCAGGCTGTCCATCACGCGGATGAAGGGAATGATGCCGGAGGTCTGGCCATTGACGCCGATCTTCTCGCCGATCGAGCGGACATCGCCCCAATAGGTGCCGATGCCGCCGCCATTGGAGGCGAGCCAGACATTTTCCGTCCAGGTGCCGACAATGTCGTCGAGGCTGTCGCCAACTGAATTGAGGAAGCAGGAGATCGGCAGGCCGCGCTCGGCGCCGCCATTCGACAGCACCGGTGTGGCCGGCATGAACCAGAGATTCGAAATATAATCATACAGACGCTGGGCATGCTCGGCATCGTCAGCATAGGCCGTGGCGACACGGGCAAACATGTCCTGATAGCTCTCGCCCGGCAGCAGATAGCGGTCTTCCAGCGTACGCTTGCCGAACTCGGTCAGCAGGGCATCGCGGCTGCGGTCGATCCGGATCGATTCCACCACGCGAAGATGCGCTGCCGTATTGTTTTTCGGCTGCCCGCGACGGGGTGTACGGACGATGTCCGCGCCGCTGTCTAACGTGCGGCTGGTGGCCGAATCCGGTGGCGTCATGGTGGTCATACTCCTCAACTCCGAGACAATTCTTCCCTGCGGTGCGCGGAAATCGATTCGCGTACCCGGCAGGCCCGAATGGCCGGAAAATCCTGTATAGTGTGCCGCTGTCTCCAGCCGACCCAACATATAGTGGATCAACCTTTGCCCCGCGGTCAACGGTGCATGCGGGTCGAAAGTGGTTTTTTTAGTTAATGACCGATTAATGACGGACACAAGCCGACACACCCGGTTAATCTATCGGACACCTTTCATTAGCAGGTCTTAAAACCGCTTAAGACCTGTTCAGGAAAGATTGAGCAATTCCGGGTCGCCGCCCTGGGCCGCGATATTGACGGTGACCACCCGTTCACCGGCGAACCGGTGCAGATAGTGCGGCCCGCCAGCCTTTGGCCCGGTACCCGACAAGCCCTCCCCGCCGAAGGGCTGAACCCCGACAACGGCGCCGGTCATGGACCGGTTGACGTAAACATTGCCGGCCGGCACCGCGGCCTGGATTTCCCTGTGGAAAGACTCCAGCCGCGAGTGAATGCCGAGGGTCAGACCATAGCCCTTCGATGCCAGGGCGGCGGCGATATCGTGCAACTGGTTCCGCTTGTATCGGATGACGTGCAGAATCGGACCGAACACTTCGCGTTCGAGCAGATCGACCGAGGGCAATTCCACCAGCGCCGGGCCGAAATAACAGCCGGTCTCGCCCCAGATGCCGGAATCGAGATGGCGGATCACCGTGCCCTGGGCTTCCATTCTTTCCATGTGGCGCAGCAGGATCTCGCGCGCCTCACCATCAATCACCGGTCCGATATCGGTTGCCGGGTCGGCCGGGTCGCCAATCGCCAGCTCGTCCATCGCGCCGGCCAGCGCCTTGATGGTCGCATCGGCATTGTCCTCGGGCACCAGAAGAATGCGCAGGGCCGAACAGCGCTGTCCGGCCGAGCCGAAGGCGGACAGCGTCGCATCATCGACCACTTGCTCGCGCAGGGCCGTGGTGTCGACGAACATCGCATTGAGCCCGCCTGTCTCGGCGATCAACGGCCCGATGGCGCAATCCCGTGCTGCCAGCGAACGATTGATCATGCGCGCGACATCGGTCGAACCGGTGAAGGCCACGCCCGCCGTGCGTGGATCATTGGTCAAGGACGCCCCGACGCTCTCGCCGCGTCCCGGCAGGATGTGCAGGACATCCACTGGCAGGCCGGCCTCAAAGAAGAGCCGTGCCGCTTCATGCGCGATCAGCGGCGTCTGTTCCGCCGGTTTGGCGATCACCGCATTGCCCGCCGCCAGGGCGGCCGCGAGCTGGCCGGTGAAGATGGCCAGCGGGAAATTCCACGGACTGATACAGACGAAGACACCGCGCCCCTTCAGGCCGAGATGATTGGTCTCGCCTGCCGGTCCGGGCAGCCGCACCGGCGCGTCGAATTCGCGCTCGGCCTGGGCGGCATAATAACGGCAGAAATCGGCCGCCTCGCGCAATTCGGCGACGCCATCGGCCAGGGTCTTCCCAGCCTCGCGCGCCATCAGCGCCAGGAAGCGATCACCATCGGCCTCCAGCGCATCGGCCATCTGGCGCAGGATCCTGCCGCGGACCTTTCCGCCGCGCGCATCCCAGATTCGCTGGGCCGCCACGGCCAGCTCGAAGGCGGCGTCAATGTCCTCGGTCGTCGCTTCCAGCACGGTCCCGACAATGCGCGAACGGTCAACGGGGCTGGTGACCGGCAATTCCTGGCCGGCCCGAGCGGCGCCGCCGAGGCGGGCAATCCCGCCGATCAGCGGCGCAGAGATGATCGGCCCGGCTGCGTCGAGCGCTTCGACCGCCCGTGCGATCCGCGCGCGCACCGCGCTCTGCGACAGATCGATCCCGGCCGAATTGGCGCGCTCCTCGCCATAAAGCTCCATCGGGGTGGCGATGGCTGGGTGACGCGCTGATGGCGTGCGCGCGCCGAACGGTCCGCTGGCGACATCCTCGGCCGGCACGTCCGGATCGAGGAAGGAGTGGACGAAGGAGGTATTGGCGCCGTTTTCCAGCAGACGCCGCACCAGATAGGGCAAGAGGTCTTCATGGCTGCCAACCGGCGCATAGACCCGCACCGCGCCCTCGCCATAGGCTTCTTCGGCGGCCAGGTAGAGCGCTTCGCCCATCCCGTGAAGACGCTGGAATTCATAGCTCTCGACGCCAGCCTGTTCGGCCAGTTCCCGCACGGCGCACAGGGAGTGGGCGTTATGGGTGGCGAACTGGCCATAAATCGCATCCGGGGCCGCCAGTATGGCGCGGGCACAGCCGAGAAAGTTGAGATCGGTCGCCGGCTTGGTGGTCCAGACCGGAAAGTCGGGCCAGCCCATCTGGTGCGCCAGCTTGATCTCGGTATCCCAGTAGGCGCCCTTGACCAGACGCACGAGCAGGCGGCGTCCGGTGGCCCGGCCGAGCGCGATCAGCCGCTCGATCACCAGCGGCGCGCGCTTCTGATAGGCTTGGACAGCGAGACCCAGCCCGCCCCAGCCTTCCAGCTCCGGTTCCCGCGCCAGCCGCTCGAATAATTGCAGGCTGAGCACCAGGCGGTCGCTTTCCTCGGCATCGAAGCAGAGGCTGATATCCTGGGCCTTCGCGGCACGGGCCTGTGCGAGCAGGAGCGGGTAGACCTCGGCCATGACCCGCTCGCTCTGCACCGCATGGAAGCGCGGATGCAGGGCGGAAATCTTCACCGAAACACCATGCACCTGCTCGATCGGGCCGGTCCCCCGGGCGGCGCCCACCACGTCGATCGCGTCGAGATAGCGCTGCTGGTAGCGCGCCGCATCGGCGGCTGAACGGGCGCCTTCGCCGAGCATGTCGAATGAACACAATGTACTGCCAGCCTTGCGGCCGCGCTTGAGCGCTTCCTTGATGGTGCGGCCAAGCACGAATTGCTCACCCATGATCCGCATGGCCTGCATCACGGCGGCGCGAATGACCGGCTCACCGAGTTTTTGCGTCATCTTGCGCAGATAGAGCGAGGGATTCTTGCGGGCTTCCGGATCGATCTCGATCAGCCCGCCCGTCATCATCAGCCCCAGGGTCGAGGCATTGACGAGCCAGCTCTCCGACTTGCCGGCATGGCCGACCCAGTCGCCGCCGGAAATCTTTTCCGCAATCAGCCGGTCAGCCGTGGCGGCATCGGGCACGCGCAGCAGCGCCTCGGCCAGGCACATCAGGGCCAGGCCCTCACGATTGGACAGGCCGAATTCCTGCAGGAAGGATTCCATCAGCCCGCGATTGCGGCTTGAGCTGCGGGCGCGTTGAACCAGCTTGACGGCAGCCGTCTGAATACGCGCCTGGGCCTCGGCACTCAGCCCGGTGCGTTCAGCGAGGTGGATGACCGATTCGTTCTCATCAGCGAATTTGATCGCGTCGAGGCTGTCCCAGTTGATGCTGTCGCGAGGCTGTGTGTTCAAGGCGGGCTCTCCATTGCCGGCCGGCCTGTATGACCTGCCAGGGAATGGGCGGAGAATGATGCGGGCTTTCCGGCGCGGCAAGCCCAGTCCTCTGTTTGTCCGCGCAAACCTGCCTGCACGGCTTGATGCCGCCCGCGCCGCCTGGCCGGCGCCGGGATAAATGCTTGCTTTGCGATCACTGATTCGCCCTGGACGAGGCCAAAAATCCCGCCATAAACCGGCGAAGGGAAGGATTCTTCACCTTGACCGCCACTGCTTTTCCAGCCCTCCTCCCCCCGCGCCCGGTACGGGATGCGTGGTGACAGCGCCGCCCCCGACGGGCCAACCGCTATCGCCGCTTCATCGCCCGCAAATGCCCGCTATGCTGGGCAGCAGACAGGACGAGCCTGCCAGTGCCTGGCGCCGCCCGTAGCAAGAAGGCAGACAGATAAACGCGATGACCGATCAACCAGAACGCCCCGACGCCGAGATTGATGAAGACGAAGACGCCCTCGCGGCCGACTCGGACAATGGCTCTGATGACCAGCCGCAACGCATCATGCTGGTCACCGATGCCTGGGAGCCGCAGATGAATGGTGTCGTGCGCACCCTGTCGCGCACCGTCGCCGAATGCCGGGCCATGGGCCATGAGGTCGAGGTGATCCATCCGGGCCTGGGCTACAAGACCATGCCGCTGCCGACCTATCCGGAAATCCAGCTCGCCTTCGGTGCCCGCCGGGACATCGCCCGGCGCTTCAAGGAATTTGAACCGGAGGCGATTCACATCGCCACGGAAGGCCCGCTGGGCATGGCGGCGCGGGCCATCTGCGTGAAGTGGAAACTGCCCTTCACCACCAGCTATCACACCAAATTCCCAGAATATATCCATGCCCGTTTCCCGATCATACCGCTGGCGGCCGGCTATGCCTTCATGCGCTGGTTCCACAATGCCGGTGGCCGGATGATGGTGACGACGCCATCCATGCGCGACGATCTCGCCGCGCGCGGTTTCAAGAATCTCACCCCCTGGGCGCGCGGCGTAGACACGGTGCAGTTCAATCCGGACAAGCGCCTCGTCGATGGCAAGGATGTCTATGAGGGGCTGGCGCGCCCGATCTGGGTCAATGTCGGACGCATCGCGGTCGAGAAGAATATCGAGGGCTTCCTCGAGCTCGACCTGCCCGGCACCAAGGTTGTGGTCGGCGACGGCCCGCAAAAGGAAATGCTGGCCGAGAAATACCCCGACACCGTCTTCCCCGGTTCGAAATTCGGCGATGAGCTGGCGCGCTATTTCGCCGATGCCGATGTCTTCGTCTTCCCGAGCTGGACCGACACATTCGGCCTGGTCAATCTGGAAGCCATGGCCTGCGGGACCCCGGTTGCGGCCTTCCCGGCGCACGGCCCCAAGGACATCATTCCCGGTTCCGGCGGCGGCTTCATCAATGATGATCTGCGCCAGGCCTGTCTCGATTGCCTCGAAATCGACCGCGCCGCACCGCGCGCCCATGCCGAAAAACATTCCTGGCACCAATGCGCGATCGACTTCATCATCAATCTGAAACCCCAGCCCAAGCCGGAACGGCGCCGCTTCTGGCAGCGCCTGCGCCGCCGGCGCGTTGAAGACTAGGGCAGTTCTCGGAAAAACCGGGGACCGGATTTGTGGTTCGAGAATGCGATCACTCAAGGATTGGCCAGAACAAGAAACGCCGCCCCGAGGGGCGGCGTTTTTCATTTCAGACCGTGACGCCGCGAGGCAGCGCCTATTCCGGCGCCTGCGTCATCGGGCTCAGCGTACGGGCAGCTTCGCCCATCGCGTCGCGCTCATCATCGGGCAGCGGGATCAGGCCACGATCCGTGAGATAGCCAAATTCGCCCCAGGCATCATCGGAGGTGAATTCACCGACATACTCAGCCAGGCCCGGCACGAGACCGGCATGCTGGTTTTTCACATAGAAGTAGAGCGAGCGTGACACCGGATAGGCTCCGGATGCGATATCCTCGAATTCCGGTGAGACGCCATCAATGATGGCGCCATGCAGGCGATCCGAATTCTGGTCGAGGAATGAGAAGCCGAACACACCGAAACCGTCCGGCGTATTCATCAGCGTCTGCACAATGGCGTTATCATTCTCGCCGGCATCGACCCATTTGCCGTCTTCGCGGATGCGGCTGGCAATGCTTTCGAAGCGGTCGCGATCGCTGTCCTTGAGCGCGTCCATACAGGCGATGCCTTCAGCGCCGCCCTGCATGGCCAGCTCGACGAAGGCGTCGCGGGTGCCGGAGGTTGGCGGCGGGCCAAAGACTTCAATGCGCTGCGCCGGCAGCGAGGCATCAATGTCCGACCAGCTGTTATAGGGATTGGCGACGAAGCTGGAGCAGCTGTCATCGGCAGGCACTTCAGCGGCCAGAGCCAGCCAGAGCTGGGTCAGGGTCACTTCCATCGGCGGATTGCCGTGATCGGCCGAGCCGAGCACGATACCGTCGAAGCCGATGCGCACTTCGGTGATCTCGCGCACGCCATTGGCCTGGCAGCGCTCATATTCGGAGGCCTGCATCCGCCGCGACGCATTGGTGATATCCGGCTGGTCCAGGCCGACACCGGCGCAGAACAGGCGGAAACCGCCGCCCGAACCGGTCGATTCGACGACCGGCGTGGAGAAGCGGGTCTTGGCACCGAAGGATTCGGCGACCGCCGTCGAGAACGGGAAGACCGTCGAGGAACCGACAATGCGGATCTGGTCGCGTTGCTGCGCCTGGGCGCCGGCGCCGAGGGCCAGGATTGCGGCGAGGGCCGCGAGGGGGGTGGAGAGTTTCATGCGTCTATTTCCCTTTTCACTCAGAGAAGATGGTGCAGGATCGAACCTGAACCGATGATGTCTAGAAGTCCCACTGCACCCGGATTTGCGGCCCGGATACATCGGTATTGGCGGCGCCCGGCACGGCCAGTTCGCCGGTGACATAATTGGCCATGACGCGGAAATGATCCTCCACATACCAGTTGACGCCGAGCGTCCAGCTCGTCAGTTCGCCGGCCGCGACGTCATTCATGTCGGAATAATCGAACCGCGCCGCCAGTTCGACCGCGCCCATGCCGCCCTCCGAAACCGGGCTCGCCGGGCGGGTGCGGCTGAAGGTGCCGCCGGAGGTGCTGTAGCTGCGTGTTTCGCCGGTCAGGAAATAGCCGAGATTGACGAAGGCGCTGGTGAAACGCGGGCTGGAAGCCGGCCCGTCGAGCGCCATCGTCATGTATTCGCCATGGGCGTGGAAGGGGCCGGAAACCGCCGCGGCCTCGAGGCCGATGAAGGTCGAGCTGCCGGCCTCGCCGAGAGCGCTCGCCGGGCGGAAATCGGCGCTGACGATACGGTCGGTCAGATGCGTGTTCGGACGCACCCGGACGCGTGTGCCGGCATCGCCGTAATCCATCTGCCGCAAGGAGGCGCCGAGATGGACCAGCAGATCGTCGCTATGGACGGGCAGATAGGTGACACGCGCCGCGAAAGCCGAGCTGTCGTCGAGCTCGAGGCTCTCGGACAGATCGCCCGGGCGGCCGCCATAAAGGCCGGCCTTGACGGTGTAATTATCGCCGCGATGCGCCAGCGCGACACCAACGCGGCGGTCGAGCGCGAACAGGTCGGTGCCGGCGCCTCGTTCCATGAAGGTGATATAGCGCGAGGAGGTCTGCTCCTCGAGCGAGTTCGGGGTTTTCATATGCCCGAGCAGAAGGTCGAAGCCGTCGCCGCGGAAGGTGAGATAGACGTCATTGGCGGCGATCTGATCGTTGATCAGATCGAATTCGGCGACATAGCCAATGCCGGAAAACTGGCCGGTGACGCCCAGGCGCGCGGTGCGGATTTCGCTGTCATCATAGGCGGTGGTGACGCCTGCACGGTCGAATTCGATATTCGCCGCGTCGAGATAGATCCGGCCCCTGAAGGTGAAGCTGTCACCGCTCCCGGCCTGGCTCCAGCTGGGCACACCGTCGAATTCCCAGCCGTTCGCATCGTCTGCGCGGGCAGAGGTCAGGCTGGTGGTGGATGCCAGTGCGGCCAATACAGTGCTCGCCAAAACGTGTTTCATCATCGGTCTTTCAATCCTGCTGGCCAAGACACCATCAGGATCGATGGTGTGGCGGTACAGTCGGGATGTGACATTCACGCGACTGTTCGGTGAATGTTGTTTCTCAACTTCGATAATTCTCGAATTGGCGATATTCCGAATGCATGACGCTTTTGCGACGGCTCGATGACATGTTTGTTTCAGCGTCGCCGGAACGAAAAAGGCCCGCAGCGCGATCGCGCTGCGGGCCCCTTGACTGGTTCTGCCGGCCGGCTCGTCAGAGCAGGCGTTTGCGCAGAAGCTGGGACATCATGTCGATCGCGCTGACGGCGAGAATGATGACAATGACGATTGCCGCGGTGCGTTGGTAATCGAAGGCGCGAACGGCCTCGAACAGGATCTGGCCGATACCGCCGGCACCGATCAGGCCCAGCACGGTCGCTGAACGCGCATTCGATTCGAAGCGGTAGAGACCAAAGGAGGTCCAGAGCGGTGCGACCTGCGGAATCACACCCCAGATCACCTCGTGCAGCGGCCGCGCTCCGGTGGCGCGTACGCCCTCGACGGGGCCATGATCGATCGCCTCGACGGCTTCGGAGAACAGCTTGGCGAGCACACCGGTCGTATGGATCGCGAGCGCCATCACCCCGGCCAGTGGTCCCAGTCCGACGGCGGCGATGAAGATCAGGGCGATGATCAGCTCATTGATCGAGCGGAACACATCCATCAGACGGCGCACCGGCTGCACCACCCAGGCCGGCGCAACATTGCGGGCGCTGAGCAGGCCAAAGGGGATTGCCGCGATGACGGCGATGAACGTGCCCCAGATCGCGATCTGGACCGTGATGATCATCTGCGGCACCGCTTCGGCAATGCCGGCGCGCAAATCGGTCCAGTAAGCCCCACGCGATGCGGCGCTGGAAATATCATCGGGGAAGAAGCCGGCGAGGAATTCCTGCATATCGCCGAAATTCTCGACCAGGAGATAACTGCGATCCATGTCGGCCGGATCGAAGCTCCAGACCAGGATAATGATCACGCCGGCGGCAATCAGCGCGTTGGCGAGGCGTTCGGTCAGGGGCAGTTTCGGTCCCGGTCCACGCGGCGCGCCGGCCCAGAGCAGACCCGCCAGCAACAGCGCGGCCAGGAAGACCAGACCGCCCATGAGCGGCCAGTTGCGCGCCGGCTCGGCTTCATGCTCGCCGCCATTGCCGGCCTGGCCGGTCGCACTCGACAGGCTGACGAGTTCGCTATTGCCGGCCTCGACCGCGGCGAGCCTGGCTTCAAGCTCGGCCACGCGCGTCGCGCGCTCTTGCTCGGTCAGATCGGTATTATTGCGGGCCAGGATGAGATCGCGGACGATTTCCAGCTGCACGATCGGGTCGAGATGGGAATTGGAGGCGGGCAGGAAGAGGCCGAAGAAAAGCGGTTCGAGCACGGCACGGGCCGCGGCGATCTCTTCCGGCGTGCCGCGGCGGCCGTAATTCATGAAGAAGGATTGCAGCCGCAGCTTGGCCTCTTCATCGAGATCATTGCGCCAGATGATCGGATCCGTACCGATCGATGGCGAGGTCCAGACCACGCGGATGCGGTCGGCAATCTCGGGGCGAGAACCGTGCAACACTGTCAGGCTGGTGGTGTTATTGGTCCCGACATCAATCAGGCCATTGGCGACGGCGACGGCATTGGCCTCGTGATTGGCATTGCGCACCGAGTTGAAGCATTCCGCCGGGTCGATATTGCGCGGCGCGAAAATGAAGGCCGATGGCACGAGATAGCCGGAGGTCGAATTGGGGTCACCCATGCCGAAATCGAGCGAACGGTCACAGGTCAGGACGTCATCGAGCGTGTAGATATCGCTGTCGGCCGGCACGATGAGGACGGAATTATAGCCCTCACTGCCATCGGGATAGGTAGCCTTGGCGAAGACTTCACCATCGGCGAGGCGCACGGCCTGCAGGCCGGAAAAATTGGAAAACCAGGCGAATTGCACGCTGTTATAGCGCATGCCCTGGATCATGCCGGCATAGTCGGAGGCATAGAAGGGCTGGATATCATAGCCCGTCCATTCCGACATCGCATCGATCAGGGGCTGCCAGTTGGCCGACTGGTTCGACGAGGATTCGGTCGCGATAATGCCGAAATTCAACGTCCCGCGCGACGCGGCCGGACCTGAAGCGGAAGCATCATCGGCATCCGGCGTCGCTGCCGGCGCACAGGCCGCCAGCATCAGACCGAGACCCGTGACCAGCGCACGCAAGCTCTTTGTTACCCAGCCGCTCATGCGTCATCTCCCCCGTAGAAGGCCTGCTCATACTCAGGGCCGTAGATCTCGATCAGCTTTTCCTGGGTCAGTTCCAGGCTGGGGCCGTCAAACACGATACGGCCCTTGTTGAGCGCCACGACGCGGTCGCAAAACTGGCGCGCATAATCGACCTGGTGCAGCGTCACGATGACGGTGAGATTATCCTTGCGGTTCAGTTCGCGCAGCAATTCCATCACCGTGCGGGCCGAGACCGGGTCAAGCGAGGCGATCGGCTCGTCGGCGAACAGCACTTCGGCGCCCTGCACCAGGGCGCGGGCGATGGCGCCGCGCTGCTGCTGGCCACCGGACAGGTTGGAGGCGCGCCGCGCCGCAAAGCCGGCAATGCCGACGCGCTCGAGCGCATCCATGGCTTTCTGCTTGTCGGCCATCGGGAAAATCCCGAGCGCGCCGCGCCAGGCCGGGATGCGGCCGAGGGCGCCGATCAGCACATTGCCAAACAGCGACAGGCGGCCGACCAGGTTGAATTGCTGGAAAATGAAACCGAGATGGGCGCGGTGCTCACGGACGCCGGAGCTGACCTTGCCCTTCGATTGCATGCGATGGCCGAGCACCGAGACCGGTCCGCTATCAGAATCGGCGGTCTGCAGCGCGGCAGCGACGCGCAACAAGGTGGATTTACCGGAGCCGGACGGCCCGATCAAACCGACCATTTCGCCCCGCCCGACGGAGAGGCTGACATGGTCGAGCGCTTTGGTTTCGCCGAATGTCATTTTCAGATCTTCGGCGTGGAGCGCCAGAGCGGCGTCTGTCATATTGGGCGTCCCCCTGCTTGGTCCCGGCTTTGTGGCGTAAGGGCATGACACATTTGTGACAAGAGGAAGATGATGCTGATTCACGCTGCGACGCTATTTCTGCTCTGCGCGCTTGCGGCGCTGAGCCTGATAGACGCGCGTACACAAAGGCTTCCGGACGTTTTGACCCTGCCGCTCATCCTCGCGGGGATTGCAGTAAACGGACTGATTTTTTCTTCTCTCTGGACAGCCCTGGCCGGTGCGGCGCTCGGTTATGGCGCACTTGTGGCGCTGGAACTGGCCTATAGACGCTTTCGCGGCCGCGACGGACTCGGCCGCGGCGACGCCAAACTCCTCGCCGCCGGCGGCGCCTGGTGCGGCGCCTGGCTGCTGCCCTTCATCCTGCTCGCCGGCAGCGTCGGCGCGCTCGTCTATGTCGGACTGCTGGCGCTGGTGCGGCAGCGCGCACCCGACCCGACGCAACCGCTGCCGTTCGGGCCGTGGCTGGCGCTGGGCATCGCGCTGTGCTGGGTCTGGCGAGCTTATGGGCCGGGGCTGTTGCCGGGGATTTGAGGTAGGGGCCGGCGGCAACGCTTTCTCCCCGCCCCCGGCGGGGAAGTTTAAATTGACTGGGACAGACACATTTTATCCCCAGGGCGGGGGCTGCCCCCTCTGGCCACGACAACTAACAGTAAAACATCAATTTTTGTCATCCCTGACGGATGCCCGGACGCGAAGCGGTCCGGGCGCAGGTAAGGGACCCAGACGCCCGACGCCCGGTGCTTGGGCGGGCGGCCCAGTCCCAATGGTTTCACGATGGCGCTTCTGGATCCCGGATCTACGCCCCGCCTGCGCGGGGCATCCGTCCGGGATGACAAGGGTTGGATATTCGTCAGCAAATCGAGCCGGAGCAAATCGGACTGGCCCGCCCATCCATCCGGCAAGCTCGAACAATGGCATCTCGCCCGCAGCCAGCCGGACATGCACCGGCCTGCCCCGCCACTTGTCCACCCCCGTCGCCGCGGCCTTATAATCGGGCGAGTTTCGCTCTTTGACATCGTTGAACCCGGCAGGAAACCGCAGCCGGAATGCGCCCGGGCGTGGCAGTCTCTGCCATGCGATGACAGTCCCTCATCGCCCCGATAGCCAGGCCACACAGGGCTCGGCACGGCACGTGACAGGATGGCAGGATGGCAGAGTCGCGAAATCCTGACCGTCGCGCGGTGCGCAAGGGCGGCCACCGGAATAATCGGGGCATGGCCGTGATCGCCGCCCGCCCCCGGCAAGCGCCTGAACGCTGAATTTTTGCCCCCTGAGCCCCCCGCTCCAGCCCTGCCCCGGCAAGCTTCCTGCAGCACGTTGTGACATTTTTTTCTTTACACGTCCGGCAATAGGCCCTACTCGCGTTTTCCCGGCGGAGGTGACGATGCCGGATTGGGTAAACAACTAACAGGGGGTCACGTGAATTGCACACGTACCATACTCCCCTGGACCTGGTCCGCTTACGGCACCTAGAGAAGCCGGTCGTCTGTGCACGTCCGGATCGTCTCGCCAAAGCGAGCCACTGGTTTCAGGAAAATTTTCCGGGTGAAGTGCTCTATGCCGTCAAGGCAAATCCCAGCCCATGGATTATCGACGGCCTGTATGCGGCCGGAACGCGCTTTTTCGACGTCGCCTCGATTCCCGAAATCGAGCTGATCTCGCAGCGCTGTCCGGACGCGAAGAAGGCCTTTCTGCATCCGGTCAAGAGCCGCGAGTCGATCCGCCGCGCCTATTATGAATTCGGCGTGCGCATTTTCGCGCTCGATACCGAGGCCGAGCTCGCCAAGATCCTCGAGGAAACCAATCACGCGACCGATCTCACCCTGATCGTGCGCCTGGCCGTGTCCAATGAGGGCGCTGTCTTCTCGCTCGCCGGCAAGTTCGGCGTGCCGGCCTTTGACGCCGCCGAGCTGATCCGCAAATGCCGCGCCCATGCCGACGAGCTCGGTGTGAGCTTCCATGTCGGCAGCCAGTGCATGCTGCCCTCGGCCTATCGCTCGGCGATGATGGAGGCCTCGCGCCTGATCGCCCAGGCCGGCGTCACCGTCGATATCGTCGATGTCGGTGGCGGCTTCCCGTCCATCTATCCCGGCCTGACACCGCCGCCGCTGATGGAATATGTCCGCGCCATCGAGGACGCCTTCGAAGAGATGATGGTGCTGGAGAATGCCGATCTGTGGTGCGAGCCCGGCCGGGCCCTCGTCTCGGAAGCGGAATCCATCCTGGTCCGGGTCGAGCTGGTCAAGGGCGATGCGCTCTATCTCAATGACGGCGCCTATGGCCGCCTGTTCGATGCGGCGCATTCCAAATGGCCCTTCCCGGTGCGCCATCACCGCGCCAGCGGCGAGAGCCAGGCCGAGACGGCGATGTTCCGCTTCTTCGGTCCGACTTGCGATTCCCTCGATGCCATGCAAGGACCGTTCGAGCTTCCGGCCGATACGGCCGAGGGCGATATAATCGAGATCGGCATGCTCGGAGCCTATGGGACGGCGATTGCGTCCAACTTCAACGGCTTTGGCAGCACGGAAATGGCGATGGTGGCGGATGCCCCCTGGCCGTCCATGTTCGATCAGCAACCAGACCGGGCGACCGGCGAGGACTCCACGGTCATCAATCTGGCCCGGGCCCGCCGCCGCCGTCCGAAACTACGGAGACGTGCATGACCGATCAATCGAACCGTAAAGCGGAACTTCTGTCCTCGCCTGTCGAGCATATCGACATTACGGCTTTCGATGGTCGGCCCATGGTCGATGCGTGGGAGAAGATGTCCTTCACCTCACGCGATGCCGCACGCGCCGCCCGCATCCTGCAGGCGGCCGTCGCGGACCCTGATTGCACCGTCATCCTCACCCTGGCCGGCTCGACCTCGGCCGGCGGCTGCATGCATGTCTGGCGCGATATGGTGCGCAATAACATGGTCGACGCCATCGTCTCGACCGGCGCCGCCATCGTCGACATGGATTTCTTCGAGGCCATGGGCTTCAAGCATTACCAGGCACGAGAAATCCCCGACGACCGCATCCTGCGCGAGCTCTATATCGACCGCATTTACGACACCTATATCGATGAGGAAGAGCTGCAGGCCTGCGACGCCGCCACACTCGAGATCGCCAATCTGCTCGAGCCCGGCCCGCGCTCCTCGCGCTCCTATATCAAGGCGATGGGCAAATGGCTCGCCGACGGCAATGCCAAGAAACAAGGCTCCCTCGTGCAGGAATGCTATGAGCACGGCGTGCCGATCTTCTGCCCGGCCTTCTCCGACTGTTCCGCCGGCTTTGGCCTGGTCAAGCACCAGGTCGAGCGCATGAAGGCGAAACAGCCTTACCTCTCGATCGACAGCGTCGCCGATTTCCGCGAGCTGACCGAAGTGAAGATCGCGGCCGGCTCCACCGGCCTGTTCATGGTCGGCGGCGGCGTCCCGAAGAATTTCGCCCAAGACACCGTCGTCTGCGCCGAAATCCTCGGCGTCGACTCACCCATGCACGCCTACGCCGTCCAGATCACCGTCGCCGACGTCCGCGACGGCGCCTGCTCCTCCTCAACCCTCAAGGAAGCCTGTTCCTGGGGCAAGGTCGATGTCGCCCTGGAACAGATGGTGTTTGCCGAAGCGACGACTGTGGCGCCGGTGATGGTGTCGTCGGTTTATCACACGCGGGATTGGGAAAAGCGGCCGCGGCGGCGGTGGGCGGATTTGTTTGCGGACTGATCGGTCTCAGGATTGAGTGAAACGGAGGGCCCTGGCGGAAACGCTGGGGCTTTTTTTGTGCCACCGCGATTGGAAACATGGGCGCCAAGCCTACCACTCGAAACTCTCGTCTCTTTCGCGACTCTCTTCTTCCTCACGTTTTCGAATTGCTGCGACATCTTGCATGAATTTATCCCGCTCATCGCGCGCTATCTGCGCCAGTTGTGGGTCTTCACCGCCAATAAGCTCATCGAACAGCGAAATTCTGGACGCTATAACATCGGCATACGAGCCGCTCCAGCCGGTGGGACGAAATGACTTGATAAATGTATTTAGGACCTTAGCCTTGTCCGGCGCATTGCTTAACACGGCTCGTGCGCCGGCGGTCCATTTCAATCTTGTTCCTTGTTCCGGTTCATCATCATTGGTTGAGGTCCACGGTCGCATAACCTGAGCAAGTCGATTGTAACGACGATCAGGTACCTCATTGGCCCACGCCAAAAGCCCAGCCACATGGACGCCTCCCAATGGGCAGGGTTGATTGTCACGCAAATAGCGAAAGACACTGCGCCGGGTTGGGCCATCGCCCTCGTCCTGATCGACCAACACGGTAAGAGCGCTGTGTGTGAACTCTTCGATTAAATGTCGGACCAGCTTCCCAAAGTTCCAGCCACTAATTCTATGAGACTCTATCGCCATCTTGAGACGTTCGCACAGACGTTCAACGAGGATGTCGTCCTGACCGGGCACGAGACAGCCAGATACGATTCCTTTGATTTGGCTTGCCGCGCGTTGGTTCTTTTCGGTGAAGTCGTACCGCTCAAGGAGCCAACGCGCGATTTCACGTTCTCCTTCTAGGATCAACTCCCCATCCGAACGCCTAGAGAATACGCGCATATTGAAGATGTCGACCGCAATCAGGAGACCGCCGTCCCTAATCACAAGAGCTTCCAAGATACTGCGCAGCTGATCCGAGGTCAGATCGTCAGAGATACGCCCATAACCAAGCGTTTGAAAGGTTTCGATTGGAACGCTTAAAATCAACGCAGCGCCGATGATGCGCGCGATTCCTCTATCATCAAGTCCGACCACAGCCTGCATCCAAATGAAGGACGGGTGAAGCGTTGCGTCTGCAAGCGCTTCATCAAGGAGATCCTGTGCAACTGCCGGGTTTTGAGATGCTACGCCTTCCAAATAACCAGCCAGAAATCCACCGGCGCGCCCTTTGGGGTGCTCGCGCTTGATCGCGTCCAAAATTGCGTGCCAAGTGGCTTCGGGATCAACCACCGACCGCCCCAAACCTTTGGCGGCTACGGGGCCGCGCCCCTGCTCGGAGTTCAGTATCCGCGGCAAGTGTTGCCCTAGTAAGGCGGCACTTTCCGCCAACTCCACACCTATTGATTCGGCTGCATCATTCGCCTGCTCCTGCGCTTCAGCGTACTTGTCATCATTGTCGAACTCGACGTCGGCAACGTCGATCGCGCTCCATTGTGCGGGCAGCACGTAAGCTGCGATGCGATCGGCCAAAGTAATAGGACGGAGTCGATCAGCGAGAACGCTGAGTTGATTGGCTATTTCAGGTGCATCACCCGCAATCGCCTCCCGGGCTGCTCTCCGAGCGGAGCCCCAGCCCTCTGACCATCCGCCATCGGCAGCGAATTTCTCAGAAAGTTCAATTAGTTTGTCTGGGGGACCTCCGTGTTGTGCAAGAGAGCTCAGTGATCCTGCGATATTCGACCTAATCCCGTCTCGGTATTCTGGTCTCAGTGAAAGCTCATACGCAACTTCATATACCTGATGATACCAACTCCAGATTTCGCCATAAGTCTTGGGGTGATAGCCATAATCTCGTTTTCGTGTACCGAACTCAAAGCTGTAAGATGAACCAAAGTGCGAGCTCTCAAGCATGGCATCGAGTGCCTCCATGACCAGTTCGTCTCGGTTCGGCCAATTCGAGGTGCTGAGATTTTTGACGAACTCCAGCCGTTGCGCAGGGCCGGCATGAGTCCCCGATAGGTGCATGTAAAAAAGCGATTTGAAAACCGAAGCGGCATCCAAGGTACTATTGGATGGCTCGCGCGTACCCGCTAACTTCAGAAGCCCTTCCAACGCGCACTCAAAAAATTCGGGTTCATAGGCAAGCGCCCTAAAGAGGGTGGCCGCCGCTCGATAAAACATGTCCATATTTGAGATTGGTTTGCCGCCGTCTATAGCGGCATGGAGCGCTGTCAGTACCGTGTTTTGATCAACTGGAGCGACATTCTCCAATACTATCAAATCTGTGTCGCTTGCCTGACTGAGATCGCCGAGCCTGCCATTGGTCTTGAACCATCCTGCCACGATTTTTTGAGCTTCAGTGGAGGTGTGCAAACTTCCAAGGCGCCGTGAAAAGGATTTCCTGAGACGTTCCGGAACGCCTGTCACAAGTGCCTCTTCGATCATTGCGGATGGAAAATCCTGTAAGGCTTGCAGCGCAAGCTTGTGGGCTAGAGCGTGAGGTAGAAGCGCGCGCCACCGTGATCGCCGTTGAATAAGCTGGCGGCGGTGTAGTTCTGCTACGTGCGCATGGACGTCGGAAACTGAAATGCCAATCAGTGACGCCAAGCGCGAAAGTTCGGAATCCTTGCCCTCCAGCGTCTCCCCATCGAATGAATATACAAGCGATAGCGCCTTTGCAGTTCGGAGAAGGGCTGGGTCGTTCTGGTGCTTCTGGTGAAACAGCCGTTCAATCAGCTCGCTGTCTTTTAGGTTCACGAGCGAGTCCCCATAAGAAGCTGTCGCGGCTAGGGCGAGCGCGACGCGAGCATTTCCTTCTGAAAATTGCGAAATCGTTCCGACTTCCGGGTCGGTCAACGCTGGGTATCGACGCTTTACGACCCTCTGGATTGTCTCGTTCGAAGCGGGTTCGAGCTTGAATGTGTCTGTATGCTCAGGTTCGTCATCGCTGATGTCGTACTCGACCGAGATCAGCCGAATTTGGCCGCTTTCTTTCTTAATTTTTGCAGTCAGCTTCTTATGCAGGTCTACGCCGCAATTATCGACGATGAGCACGCTATCCTGGCCGGTGTTAATCAGGTGCCCCAACAGCTCTTGCGGAATTGGGGAGGGTGAATCTGAGATGTCCGTATAGACCGCATCATGTTTGTTCAGCGCATTTTTACCTATGCTGTCATCAAACAGAGCCTGAACAAGCCTCGTTTTCCCGACGCCTGATAATCCGACGAGCCTCACTGAGCTACCGGGCTCGTGTAGGATTCTGCGAAGTTCATCAATACCGGCGATCGCATCGAGCGGTTCGGAATTTTTCAATCGGACCCCGGCAATTCGAATGCTGTCATCGGTAATGTAAGTCTCGTCGAGTCCACCAGGCGAACTCGACCAGTCGTCAAATGGCTTCCAACCTGAAAGCGGCCCTGTGGTTCGGCTCCGAACCCACGCGATCAATCCGGGGTGTTGGTTGACCCATGTTGCAAGCCGACGTCGGTCAAAAAAGTCGACATGAAGATTATTCGCCTTTCGCTCGTCCTTAACAGCATCTTTCATCGCCTTCTTGCGGGCCGTTAGCATTGTATCTGAAACACTGCCCTTGGAACTTACTATAACGTAGGCGCCATCAGCTTCAGCGAGGTCAACAATACTCGGACGCAAGGTTCCCTTCGGGCGCATCTCTTTCGTGATGGAGCCCGCAGGAAAGTCCTCAGCCTTAACCTGATAGCCCGTGACCAATTTGGGGATGAAGCCGGACACCTGCCCGCCAACAAGCTCAGCCCTTACATCAATTCCGCCATCCTTCGCGTTTTGATGCCCGCCATAGGTCACGCCCGATGCAGACAATCCGGCTCTTCGTGCCTCCTGCTCCGCGAGGTGCCCTACGAGAGTTCGGAGGTCCGTATCTGATAAGGTGGCAATCTGTTCAGGGGTTACTTCAAATAACATACGATATCCCACACTTCGTGGTGATTGACGCCGAACTCTAAGCCCATTCGCGGTACAACCCTAAGCAAAAGCTGACGTGCACACCCCCATGCCAGCCAGCGGGCCGTATCCGGGGGGCACCCTCTCCTCACGGAGAGGGAAAACGGCGGCTTATCCTCCACAGACACCTGGCCCTTTCCCTGCCCTGACAGGGCTTTGGGGCGCTGACCAAAAAACTTATCCCCGCCCCCACCCGCTGCGCGCACACTCTTCGCGTCCCTGAGCCACTCGAGGCCCGGACCGGTTATCCGGGGGCGCAGGGAGTACGGAGCCTGTCCGTTTTCGTCATTTGACCACGGCGAAACCCGGCAGGGCCATGGGTGAGGTCGTGAGGCATTAGGGCTCGACCGATCGTCCGCACCCATTTCGAGGCAGGGCCCGCGAGGGACCTGAGTAAACCTCCGTGTGCGGGATGCCACCGGCGCCACTCACACTTAGTCCACGATCGGCTCCGGCCGGCATCCCGCACTCCTCATCCCGCCAGGCGGCAGCGCCGTGGCGCTTTCGGTGCGCAGGCCTGCTCACCCGGACACTCAAAGGAGACCCCGATGTATCATTCCCAGCGTTCGCCCAATCGCCGCCCCGGCCGCGGCATCCAACACCCCGCACACCACCCCCATGACGACACGCCGCCCGACCCGGGGCAGACCGGGCATACGGCCCTGGTCGCGGCGGCCGGGGCGATGCGGGCGGGCGATGGCCGCGCGGCGCGGCAATTGCTCGGCTTTGCCCGCGACTTCTTCGCCCAGACCCGGGCCGAAATGGCCCTGACGCGCGAACGCCTGAAACTCGCCGCCGAGACCGAGGCGGCCGAACGCAAGGCCCTGGTCGCCCATTATACCGCCGCCGGCATGGGACTGGAGGCGATCGAGCTCGACTTGCAGATCCGGGAGGACGCGGAAGCGATCTGCGCCGCGCGTGCCGCCGGCCAGCCCCTGCCCGAGCCGCGCTGGGCGGAGAGCTGGGAGCTGGCCGGCGAGACCAGGCCGGACGGCTGGCAAGAGCGCAGTTGCGGCGAGCGCTGAGGCGGTGGCGACCGGGCGGGCCGGAGCGAGGCCCGCGTTTCTGCATGACCAACCTGCGCAGCCATGCACAAGAAAAACCGTGACGCCCGGCCCCTGCGCCGCTAAGCGGGGGCCAGAACAGGAATCACCGTCATGACCGAACTCTTTCTCTCCGCCCTCGTCACCTTCTTCGTCGCCATCGATCCGCCCGGCGTGGCGCCGATCTTCTTTGCCCTGACCGATGGCTCGCCCAAGGCGCACCAGCGCGCCATGGCGTATAAATCCATCATTATCGCGACCGGTGTCCTGCTCGCCTTCGCGCTCGGCGGGCGCTATCTGCTGGATGCGATGCATATCAGTCTCGACGCCTTTCGCACCGCCGGCGGCGTGCTGCTCTTCCTGATGGCGCTGGAAATGATTTTCGAGAAACGCACCGAACGGCGCGAGGAACGGGCCGAGAAACTGACCGAGGAGCATGAGGCGCATCCGGAGATCTGGGACGATATTTCCGTCTTCCCGATGGCGATCCCGATGCTGGCCGGCCCCGGCGCCATCGCGACGATCATGCTGTTCATGTCCGAAGCCCCGACCATGGCGCATCAGGGCGTCGTCTTCGCGGCCGTCGGCATCAACCTCCTGCTTTGCCTGGCGGTTTTCCTGGTGATCGGGCCGGTGATGAAATTCGTCGGCGCCTCGATGGCGGCGATGATCACGCGGATTCTCGGCGTCATCCTGGCCGCCCTGGCGACCCAGTTCATCTTTGACGGCATCCATGGTGCCTTCATGGCCAGCTAGGCTGAAACCAAAAATTAGGCAAGATCTGTCATTCTGCTCGCCTAGGGGTCCGTCAAAGAGACCCGCAGGTGATGGAGAATTGGATGGGGTTTCGTCTCGCCATGACAGTCGCCGCAGCCCTTCTGACCGCAACGGGGCTGACCGCTGCCGCTTACAGTTTCACGCAAGGTGAGACCGACCAGGCGATTGCCTTCGGCTGGCCAGCCATCGCGATCGCGATCGCCTTCGGGATATTCATCCCGTCGCAATCACGCGCGCAGTCGCAGATTCAGGACTTGCTGGACAAGGGCTTGAAAAACGGCGCGTAGAGATCGGGCCGCCGGTCGCGAAACACACCCCAGGCCGCACGATGGGTCTGCAGGAAATCGCGATCGAATGTGCCGGACACGATGCCCTCCTCGGTCTTGGAGAGCTCGGAGACCTTCTCGCCTGTGTGGTCGCAGACGAAGGATGAGCCGTAGAAGACCTGGCCATCCTCATTGCCGATCCGGTTGGCGGCCAGTACCGGCATCACATTCGCCACCGCATGGCCCTGCATGGCCCGCTGCCAGCGCGCCGAGGTGTCGAGGCTGTCATCATGCGGTTCCGAACCGATCGCGGTCGGATACATCAGCACTTCAGCGCCCAGCAGCGCCATGGCGCGGGCGACTTCCGGGAACCACTGGTCCCAGCAAATGCCGACGCCGATCCGGCCGAAACGCGTGTCCCAGACCTTGAAGCCCGTATTGCCGGGCCGGAAATAATATTTCTCCTGATAGCCGGGACCATCGGGAATATGGCTCTTGCGATAGACGCCCATCGGACGGCCATCGGCATCGATCATCACCAGTGAGTTGTAATAGCACTGCCCGTCACGCTCATAGATCGAGACCGGAATCACGACACCCAGCTCGGCCGCCAGCTCGCTCATCGCGATGACGCAAGGGTGTTCCATCGCCGGAAAGGCACGGGCGAAATTGGCCTCGTCCTGGGTCTTGCAGAAATAGGGACCCTGGAAGAGCTCGGGCGGCAGAATGATCTGCGCGCCACCGGCCGCAGCCTCGCGGATCATCGCCGAGACGCGTTTGATATTATCCGCGATATCCTCACCGAACCCGGTCTGCAGGCCGGCCATGGTGATCGTATTGCTCATGAGTTCGGTCCAGCCGGGATGTGGGTCGTGACGCAGTGGAAGGCACCGCCGCCGCTCAGAATAGCGCTGGAACGGCAACCGACAACCTCATGGCCCGTAAACAGGGCGCGCAGGGCGTCGAGCGCCGCCGCTTCACTGGCGGTACCATAGGTTGGAACCACCAGATTGCGCGGCCCGATAACCCAATTCATATAACTCGCCGGCAGGACATCGCCGGCCTTGTTGACGACACGGCCGGGTGAAGGGATGCGGTGCACCTGCAGTTTGCGGCCGCGCGCATCGGTCATTGCCGCGAGCTCGGTCGCGATCTGCTCCAGCATTTCGGCCTGGGGGTCGTCGGCGCCATAAGGCGCCATGCACACGACTTCGCCGGGACGCACGAAGCGGGCGATATTGTCGATATGACCATCGGTGTGATCACCGATCAGCCCCTTGTCGACCCACAACACCCTTTCCACGCCGAGCGCGGCCTTGAGGCGCTCTTCGACCACGGCTTCGGTCAGATCGGCATTGCGGTTCTTGTTGAGCAGGACATCACGCGTGGTGATGACGGTGCCTTCGCCATCAAATTCAAGGGCGCCGCCCTCGGCGATCATCGCGACATCAATGATGCGCGCCTCGACCATGCGGGCGATCGCCGTGCCAACGGTCTGGTCGCCGGGAATCTGGAACTTGCCGCCCCAGCCATTGAACGGAAAGCGGGCCGCGATCAGCTCGCCATCGCGGCGCAGGAAGACCGGCGCGGTATCGCGCGTCCATACATCGCCGTAATTCTGGCGCACCAGCACAGCCGTCTCGCCCATCGCCACGCGGGCCGAAGCCTCGGTCTCGTCATTGGAGACGAGGATCGTCAAGGGCAGGCGCTTGCCGCCGGGCACAGGCTCGGTGACGGCCGTCAGGAAGGCGGCGAACTCAAGCCGGGCAGGCGCGAGATTTTCAAGCCAGATGCTCGCCTCGGCCGGCCAGCATGTGACGATCTGATCCGGGGTCTGCGATTCATGGGGAATGGTGTGATTGCTCATCAGGGCGCCTCTATCATGAAGCGCGCCTCTATCACGCGTTTCAAGCGGATGCGAGCGCAAAAAAGCAAACCTCCCGCGCAAAAAAGAAGGGCGGCCCGAGGGCCGCCCTTCCACTGCGTATTCGCATGCTATGCCAGTGCTTAGAAGTCGTACTTCACACCGAACAATACCTGCCAGGTCGACGCGCTGGAAACGCGGGATTCGGCAGTCAGCGGGTTGAAGCTCTCGAACACATACTGATTGGTGCCGGCATCGTATTCCGCATCAACAATGCTGCGGATTTGCGGATAGCTGGCCTGGGTCAGAATGCCCCATTCATCACTGATGAGATTGCCGAGGTTTTCGATCACCAGGTAACCGGCAGCGCGATGGCCCGGCGCGAAGGCAGGGAATTCCTGCTCGAGGCGCAGATCCATCTTGGTCCACCAGGAACCCTCATGCGAGTTGCGCTCGTCGATCGCACCACGGGCCAGGCCCTGGGCGTCGGTATAGGCAAAGAAGGCTGCCGTATCGAAGCCAGGCGCGAACCGGACCAGCGGATCGCTGGCATCGGTCGGCACGTAGAGCAGGTGACGACGGTCAATGATGTCACCGAACATGTCGCCATCATCATTGTCGAACGAGAAGGAGTAACCACGCGACTGGCTGACCTGGCCGAACAGGGTCGCCCGGGTGGTCAGATCGTCGAAGAAGTCATGCTCCCACGAGACACGACCGGTAAAGCGGTGCGGGATCTCGTAGTTGGATGTCGCAGATTGCGGATTGTTCGGATCCGACACAGCGACACTGGCATAGTTGGAGAAGGCCACCGAAGACGTCATCGGATTGGCATCTTCGGACTGGGTGTAGGCATAGGCAGCCGTCCAGCTCAGGCCCAGGTCATCATATTCACGGCTGACGGCCAGCGACAGGACGAGAGATTCGCCGCCATCGAAATTGGTCAGGATGAAGTCCTGGTTGAAGATCCGGTTGGAACAGGTGGCTGCGGTCGGAACCACACAATCCGGGTCGCTGCGGTCGATCGAGCGATAGATCGGGCGACCATCTGGTGCCGTATCAACCTGCTCGAGCGTTGCGTCGACGATACCCGCTGCGTCGCGGCTTTGCGAGTACAGCAGGTCACCCATCACTGTGTAGCCGTCACCGAGGAATGGCAGTTCGCCATCATAGGTGAAGCCCAGGGCCGCTTTCCATTCGGCCGGGATTTCGAAATCCGGGTCGATGGCATTGACGCTGGAGTTGGCCGCGCCACCGGCGACGCTGTCATACATGCTCTGCGGAACGCCAAAGATCGGACGGCCAGTGCCACCTTCGTCTTCGACATAGGTTTCCGTACCGGTGAGCAGGTTTTCCGGACCAAAATCTGTCAGCTGAATGGCGGTCAGGCCGTCATTCGAGAAGTTGTTGGAAACCCAGACATTCGGGTTGCCACCGGAGTAGAGACCGAAACCACCGCGAACCGTCAGATCGCGACGGGCATCCCAGGTGAAGGCGAAGCGTGGCTGAACGAGACCGCGACCATCGAGGGAATCGGCATTGGAATAGCCATTCCGGGCGATGAAGTTGGCGTTTTCGTTCGGCACGTCATCCGTGGTGTACCAGTCGTAACGCAGACCGGCGATCAGGGTCAGACCATTCGGGCCGGACCATTCGTCCTGCGCGTAGACCGTATTGATGTCGTAGGTGAAGGTCGCGCTGGCATCGTCCGGGTTGTTGGTGCCACGGGCATTGCCGTAATAGATGCGGCTCACATCGCCATTGCGGAAGTCATTGATGGAGTTGAAACGCCACTCACCCTCGGTGTGCTGAACGAAGAGGTTGAAGATGTCGTAGTTCAGCGTTTCGGCGCCGAAGGTGAAGTAGTGGTCGTTCCACTGATAGTGGCCCACACCCTTCAGGGTCAGCGTGCTGTAGTCGAGATCGTTCGACTGACGCGAGTCATCGGCACCGAGATAGATGGTGTTGCCGCCGACGCGGATCTGGACTTCACCGAAATCCGTGCCGTTGATCGAGGACTGCAGGAAATCAACTTCCTGGTAAGACGCACGCAGCTCGGTGGAGAAGTTGTCCGTCCAGTTGGAGAACAGCTGAGCGGTGTAGGCGGTCAGGTCGGAACCACGGTTATAGAGGTGGTTCTCGTACTCGAACTCATTGTTGTCGCCATCGGACTCGGTGCGGTTGGCACCTTCCGACTGGTTGTAGGTCAGAGCGAAACGGTGATCGTCATTAATGTTCCAGTCGACGCGGACGAGGATGCTTTCGTCGATAACCGGAGCATTGCCTGGGACGCCGCCTGGATTGTAGCCATAAACGTTCTGGGCGATGTCGAGGATGTCGGCGTAATCAGCCTGGGTGAAACCGCTGATTTCGGTCGGTGCGCCGGAACCTTCTGGGCCACGGTCGAAAATGTCGATGCCTTCAAAGCGCTCATAGGCAGCGAAGAAGAACAGACGATCCTGGATGATCGGACCACCAAAGGTGATGCCGTAACGCTTCTGGTCGTATTCAGGAACGGTGAAGCTCGAACCTTCGAGCGAGTCGCCCTGGAAGGCATCGGAGGTGTAATCATAGAAGACACCGCCGCGGAATTCATTGGTGCCGGATTTGGTGACGGCATTGATGTTACAGGCAGTGAAGCCACCGTATTCGACGTCAAACGGAGCCAGCTCGACGGAGACCTGCTCGATCGCGTCATAGGAGAATGGCATGCGCTGGGTCGGATAACCGTTCGAGTTCAGACCAAAGCCGTCATTCAGGCCGAGACCGTCAACGGTGAGGCTGTTGTAACGTGGGTTGGCACCGGCACACTGGATGGAATCGTTGAAGGATTCGTCGATATAGACGCGTGGATCCTGGCGAACGACATCGGCGAGCGCACGATTGATCGACGGGGTCTCTTGCAGATCCGAGAGGCTGAAGGTCGAGTTCGGGCCAACGGCGGTATTCATGGCCTGGATGGCAGATGCGGTCACGACGACGATGTCGGTGGTGCCGGAAACAGCGCTCATTTCGAGGTTGAGCGACATGCTCTCACCGAGGGAGAGGAAGACACCCTCAACCCGGCGCGGCTGGAAACCGTCCGCAGTGATTGTCACATTGTAAGGACCGCCAACGCGCAGACCCGACGAGGAGAAGCCGCCATTGACGCCGGTCGAGGTTCTCGAGACCGAGCCGCTTGGCGTGTGCAGGATGGTGATGCTGGCACCGGAGAGCGCGTTACCGGCGCCGTCGGTCACAGAACCGCGGAGCGAGGACGAGGTTTCCTGCGCGTAAACCGCGGCGGGCGCGGCTGTCAGCAGGGCGATCGCCGCCGCGCTGAGTGAAAGTTTTTTCATGAATGTCATATGGAGGTGTCCCCCTAGGATCGACCGGACAGGGGACGAGGTCCCCCAACGAAGCAAGCGCCTCGTACGCCGGGCGTTCGAAGAATCCAAGACAGCTACGCGAAGGTTTTGCGACAGTCCCGGAGACGCAGGCGGGCTCCAATGCGTCGGGAAATCGCGAAAAAGCGCAAGATATGTGTGTGCAGTGCAGCATTTGCTCAACATACGGGGGTTAACCCGCTAGCGCGGCCCCAATCCTTGTCCACAGCCCCCTTTACGGGCCGCAGCGGAAAGGGCATAGCCTGCGGCGAAAATGCTACACTTTCTTATGACTTGTGAGACCGTCATGGTTGCAGAAAAAGCCAATCACTCGCGTCAGGTGTGGGCCTGGGAATACGCGGCGGCGTTTCTGATTCTCGGGATCGCCCTGGCGCGTGTGATCGCCCTCGGCTTCAACCCGATCGAGCTCTATGCGGATGAATCCCAATACTGGGTCTGGTCGCTGCAACTTGATTGGGGCTATTTCTCCAAACCACCCATGATCGCCTGGCTGATCCGCCTGATGACGACCCTGTTCGGAGACAGTGATTTCAGCGTCCGGCTCGCCTCGCCACTCCTGCACACTATCACCGCGAGCTTCATCTTCCTCAGCGCCCGGCGCCTCTGGGATTCCCGCACAGGCTTCTGGGCTGCCGCGATCTATCTGACGATACCGTCAATGTGGATTTCCGGCGCCGTGATCTCCACCGATGTGCCGGTGATGTGCGCCTTTTCCGGCGGCCTCTATGCTCTGCTCCGCCTGCGCGATGGCGGCGGCTGGGCCAGCGCTGCCGGGCTTGGCCTGGCGATAGGACTCGGCTTTCTTTCCAAATACGCGATGATCTATTTCGCGCTCGGGCTTGGCATTGTGCTTGTGATCGATGCTCCCGCCCGCGCTGCCCTGCTCAATCTGCGCGGCGCCCTCGCCTTGCTTATCGGCCTGGCCCTGCTCACACCCAATATCCTTTGGAATGCGGCGCATGACTTCGCCACGGTGACCCACACAGCGGCCAATGCAAACTGGGGGGGCGATCTGTTTCATCCCGGGGAATTGCTGGAATTTCTCGCCGGCCAGCTGGGCATTTTCGGTCCGGCCCTGTTTCCTGTTCTCGTCGTCATTCTGGGCGGTGTTATCTGGCGCTATACGCAATCATCGCCCGAGGCGCGCCTGCTGGCTGCCTTCAGCTTGCCCCCTTTGCTGACCGTCTGCGTCGAGGCCTTCATAAGCCGGGCCCATGCAAACTGGGCCAGCGCCGCCTATGTCGCGGGAACCCTGCTTGTCGCCAGCTTTCTGCTGCGCGGCCCGGCCTGGCGCCGCGGCATTCTCTATGGCTCCATCGCCTTTCACACGGCGCTGGGCGTTTTCATGGCCGTCACCGTCGTCAATCCGGCCCTCGTCGAAACCTTCCGGCTGGAAAACAGCACCAAGCGCATCCGTGCCTGGGAAGAGACCGCGGCGGCGATCAGCGAGGCCGGACTGGCCGAAGACTTCAGCGCCATCGTGTTTGACGACCGCAATATCTTCCACCAGATGCAGCGCTATGGCAGCATGGCCGACCGTCCGCTGCGGATGTGGTTGCGCTATTCCGGACCGGTCAATCACGCCGAACAGGAATGGCCGCTCGAGGACGGTCACCCGGACCCGGTCCTGCTGGTCTCGCATCGCCCGCTGGAAGTCGCGAAAATGCGCGAGGATTTTGACCTGTTCGAATCGGCAGGCAGCCTGACCATTGCGCTCGATGGCGACAAGACGCGCGAATTCACGCTGTGGCGTGCTCAAGGCTATCACCGCATCGCACGCAACGACGCCTTCGAGACACGATGGCAGGCGATCGACAGCGCTATCCAGGCCGGCGACTGACTATTCGCTCAGGCCCAGTGACAGGCAGAGATTCTGCATCGCCTGCACGGCGGCCCCCTTCAGCAGATTGTCGAGGGTGCAGACGATCACGGCATGGCGGCCATCATCGCTCAAGCCGAAGCCGCCAATCACGGCGCCGGGCAGATCGGCGCCATCGCGAACTTCCGGGATCTCGCGCATAACCCGCACCAGGGGCTCACCGCGATAATGCGCCTCGTAGCGCGCAATCAAGGCATCGCGCGTGATCGGTTCGGCGAGGGAAAGATGCACCGTCGCGACGATGCCGCGAAAGAAGGCGGCGACATGCGGGGTGAAATGGAGATTCAGCCCGAGATGGCGCGACATTTCCTGCTCGTGCAGATGCCCGGTCAGGGCATAGGGCATGAAATTGTCGTGCAGGGCCTCGAGATCATTCTTGCGCGAGGGCGTGGTGCCGGCGCCGGAATAGCCCGAAACGCCGAACACGTGCGGATCGGCCGCCAGGCGGTCCCGCAGCGGCGCGATCGCCAATTGCCCGGCCGTCGCATAACAGCCCGGATTGGAGATCCGCTTCGCGGTGCGCAAAGCCCCGCGGCCATGAATTTCCGGCAGGCCATAGGTCCAGGCGTCATTGAAGCGATAGTCCGCAGACAGATCGATAATCACCGTGTCCGGAGCCGCGTCATCAATCGCTGCGACAAACGGTTTCGCTGCCCCGTTCGGCAAGGCGAGGATGACGGCGTCCGCCCCGCGTGCGGCCACCGCTTCGGGTGCCAGCGCTTCGAAGATCAGCCCGTCCGCAATCTCCGGAGCCACATCATGCACCGCCTGGCCGGCCAGTTCGCGCGAACTGGCGAAGACCAGTTCGAGGTCCGGACGCCCCGCAATCAGACGCAGTAACTCGCGCCCGGTATGGCCACGTGCACCGACCAGGCCAATCTTCTGGCTCACGAGACCGGCTCCAGCGTCGGTGGCAGATCGAAGACCCGGGTCACGACGCCATCAATCTCGGCCGGGCGAATGCCTTCCCCGCGCCAGAAGACTGTCCATTCATCGCGCCGGATCGCCCCGTCGCACTCATCGAAATAGAAGCTGTTGACCGGGTTGGCGGTGCGCGAACGCCAGATCAGGCGTGGTGCATATTCGACCAGACGGTTCCAGACCGTGCGCCCCAGGCCTTCGCCGCGGGCATCGTCGAGAACGGCGAATTTGTCGAGATAGATCCAGTCATCCAGCCGCGTGGTGATCGCTGCGGCCCGATAGCTGTCGGTAACAAAAGCGTGGTCGAGCTCCAGCCCGTCCCAGTAACCGGCGATCGGCCGGCGGCCAAAGGCCTTGGCGACCAGCGCATCGAGGCGTTCGAGATCGAGATCGGCCTTCGACCCGGTCGCGAGAATCGTCTCGCCGCGCCGGATCAGCGTTCCGGCACCGGCATGGGTGAAGAGCTCGCGCGCCAGTTCCGCCGGGCTGGTGATCGAGACCGAGCTGGACAAGGGCAGGTCATCGAGCAGACGTTTGATCTCTTCCAGCTTCAGCCGCATGCCGCCATTGACCCAATCGGCCTGCAAAAGCGCCGCATAATCGGTCGCCAGATTGATTGAGGACAGGACATCTCCCCACTCGTCCAGGAGTCCGCCCGTACCCGTCAGAAAGACAACCTTGTAGGGTTGCAGCGCGTGCACGAGGGCGCGGACGGCGGAATCGGCATTGATATTGACCAGACGCCCGTCATGGGTCTCGCCGAGACAGCCGAGGATCGCGGCCTGACCGGCGCGCGCAGCGGCCGCGACCAGTTCGAGATGGATTTTCGTCGGCTCGCCGACCCGGCCGAGCTTGTCCTCGTCGATCAGTTCGGCCTCAAACACGCCGCGCGGCACGGCAGCCGCACGCCCGCCGGCTTCGCGGATCGCGTCGACCAACTGGAGATTGGCCTGGGTCAGCGTGTCGCGAATGATGGGGATCGCTTCCTCGCGCGTCACCCGCAAGCCATTGATGCGTTCGGTGCCGATCCCGGCCTCCGACAGGGCGGCATCAAGTTGTGGGCCGCCGCCATGGACCACGACCGGCGACAGGCCGACCGATTGCAGGAAGGCCAGCGCCGTTGCGAGACCGTCAAGATCCTCCTGGATCACCGCACCGCCGACCTTGATGACGGCGAAGCGCTCCTGATCCACACCGGAAAAGCGTTGCAGGTATTCGCGGATCTCCTTGCCATCGCGCATATGCGACAGCAGGCGGACAATCGTCGGGCGCACGCCGGGGAGTTGCGACGTCACTTGACGCCTCCCTGACGGGCAAGAGCTTCCATCACGGCCTGTTGCACCGGCAAGCGATTGGCCGCCTCCTCAATGCCGAGGAAGGCGGGACTGTCGACGACGGCGTCCGCGATTTTCACATTTCGCCGCATCGGCAGACAGTGGCTGACGGTGGCGTTATTCGTGAGCGCCATTTTTTCAGGCGTGATCATGAAATCCCTGCCCTTGGCGCGGAAGGGAGCCTCGTCGTCCCAATGGCCATAGAAGGGCAGCGCGCCCCAGCTCTTGGCATAGACGGCATCGGCGCCGCGATAGGCGGCCTCGACATCGGTCATCATCGTCACCGAACCGCCACCCTCGGCGGTGAAGCGTTCAGCGGCGCCCATATAGCGCTCATCAAGGCGGTAGCGCTCATCAGGCACCAGGAGACGCACATTCATGCCGAACTTGGCCGCCATCAACAGGGCCGAATTGGCGACCGCCGTATTGAGCGGTTTTGGATGCGGCACCCAGGTCAGGAGGAAAGTCTTGTCCTGAACCGCACCGATCCGTTCCTGCAGGGCCAGCATCATCGCCAGTTCCTGACAGGGATGGACGATGGTCTCCATATTGATCACCGGCACGGTGGAATGTTTGGCGAAGGCCGAAATCATCGGGTCCTCACGCTCGCTCGGCCAGTCCTTGAATTCAGGGAAGCAACGGATGGCGATCAGGTCGACATAGCTCGACAGGACCCGCGCTGCCTCTCGGACATGCTCCTCGGCGGTTCCGTCCATCACGGCACCGTCGGCGAATTCCAGCGGCCAGGTTGCCCCCTTGGCATCCAGCACGATGGCGTGGCCACCCATCTTGTTGGCACCGATATCGAAGGAGGTCCGGGTTCTCAGCGAAGGATTGAAGAACAGCAGGGCAATCGACTTGCCTTCCAGCGCACGGCTGACGGTTCCCGATTTGAACGCGGCGGCGCGATCAAGCAAGCCCTGCAATTCGGTGCGGGTCCAGTCGGCAGTCGATAGAAAATGGCGCATGGAAGTCTCAAAATCTCAAGCTTGCGGAAACAGACAGACACCCGGCCATAAGACCGGGTGTCATTGATGTCCATATATCATTGCAAGACTAGCGAGTTCACGCGTTTTTGCAGACCGGCCCAGTGGCGCTCCAGCCGCAAACACGCAACAGAAGCACACTGGCCGGACCAGGTCTTGTCCGGCGATTAGAATGCCTGCGACTTCAACGGGCGCGCAGAACGGTATTAATTGGGCGAGAAGGGTTGCGACCGGCGCATCCGCCTCAGGGCGTAATCCGCCGCTTCCTCAGACCGTTCGATCTGACGCCGTGTCATGCAGATCCGTTCGCGAAAATTGCTGCCGGTCTGCCGGCGCGTTCGGCAGATCACTTCATCGGGGTCATTTTCGACGACTTCAACCTCTTCAGGCGCGGCGGCCTCTTGTGTCGCCGGCTCTGCCTGGCTGGCCTCGGCAGCAGGCGGAGCAACTTCCGGCTTGACGCTGTCCTGGGCACTCACGAGACCCGGGGCCGACATCCACATCACAATGGCAATACCTGTTACGAACAATTCCTTCATGGCGTTCTCCCTTGCCGCCTTCAACCGACCGCGATCGGCCGATGCGGCGGCGGCGACATGGGCTGACGATACGCCGCAAGGCGTGTGTCTGCAATCTGCCACTTCCCCGGCCGACGCTTGGCAGCGCCGACATGGACGGCCGGCATGGCTCATTTCCTGATCACCTGGCGGCCATGCTCATCGGCGCGGAAAGACTGGAAATCAGTGCAGGCCTGTGGAACAAGCAGTCGCGACTGAGGAGCCCTGCCAAATGTCCGTTATTGCCATCATTCCCGCCCGCTATGCTTCCGGCCGTTTTCCGGGCAAACCGCTCGAGACAATTGCCGGCCGGATGATGATTGAACGCGTCTGGCGTTCAGCCAGCGCTGCGCCGGGCGTCGACCGCGTTGTCGTCGCCACCGATGACGAACGCATCGTCGACGCTGTCCGCGGATTTGGCGGCGAGGCCGTGATGACCGATCCGGCCTGCCGCAACGGGACCGAGCGCGCCCTCGACGCCGTGGAACGGCTTGGCAGTGACGACGACATCATCATCAATGTCCAGGGTGATGCCGCGCTGATCCCGCCCTGGGTGATCGGCGATGTTGCCACCGCCATGCGCGCTGATTCCGATCTCGCCATGGCGACTCCGGCGGTGCAGATGCCCGAGGAAACCGCCATCCGCATGCGCGAGATGAAGGCCAGAGGGATTGTCGGCGGCACGACGGTTGTCTTTAATCGGATGATGGACGCGCTATATTTTTCCAAGGGCGTCATCCCCTTCCAGCGCCACCCGGAAGCGGGCACCCCGACCTGGCAGCACATCGGACTCTACGGCTATCGCCGCGACACGCTGGAGCGGATCGTCGCGCTCGAGCCCTCACCGCTGGAGAAGGCCGAAAGCCTGGAACAATTGCGGGCGCTGGAAAACGGCATCCCGATCCGAATCGTGCCGACCGATTATCGCGGCCGCTCGGCCTGGTCGGTAGATGCGCCGGAAGACGTGCCGGTGGTCGAGGCGATTATCGCCCGCGAAGGCGAGCTGGTGCCATGAGCAAGGTCCTGCTGGCCCGTCACGGCAATACATTCGGTCCCGGCGACAAGGTGGTCTGGGTCGGCGCCAAGGAAGACCTGCCCCTGGTCGCCAAGGGCGAGGAACAGGCCGCCGCGCTGGGTAATGCCCTGCGCGACGCCCGTCTGACGCCCGAGCGCATCATCACCGGCCCGCTACTGCGCACGCGCCGGGCCGCCGAGCTGGTCGCAGTCCTGTGCGGCTTTCACGGCAAGGTCGAGATCGACGAACGCCTGCGCGAGATTGATTACGGCTCCTGGGGCGGCAGGTCCTGCGAGGAGATCATCGCCGAGTTTGGCGCCGACGCCCATCGCACCTGGAATGAAGAACATCGCCGCCCCGAAGGCGTGGACTGGTCACCGGACGAAGCGACGCTCCGGACCAATGCGCTGGCCGTAATGCAGGATGCAGCCCTGAGCCGCCGCTTTGCCCTGATCATCACATCCAATGGCGTACTGCGCTATATGCACGGCGTACTGGGCGGCGAAGCTCATGACGCGAAGGTCAAGACCGGCAATATCTGCGCCGCCGATATCGAGGCGGGCCAGCGCCTCTTCTGGAATGAGGCGCCGAGCGCTGCGCGGCTGACATCGGTTTTCGGCTAATCCACACGCTGCATGAAGGCCGCGATCGCAGCCCAGGCTTCGGGCTCGGTCATGAAGGGTGCATGGCCTGTATCGGGCACTTCGACACAGGCGAGAGCAGGATTGCGCCGCGCCATTTCTGTGACCGTTTCCGGCGTCAGCAAATCACTGATACCGCCCCGGACCAGCAGGGTCGGGAAGCTTTTGAAAGGCTCCCAGAACGGCCATAGATCAGGCGGTACCGCGCTGCTGTCCAGCTGGTCGACGATCGCGCCATCATAGGCGAGGGCAATGCGGCCATCACCGGTTTCGCTCCAGGTCTTGCGAGCAAAATCGAACCAGAATTCCGCATCATCCGCCCGTTTCGGAAAAGCCGCCAGATTGGCCTCCCGCGACCGGGCTGCAGCCTCACCCCAGCTCGCGACCGGGTCGCGGCTGGAGACATTGGCCTTTATCCGGTCGAGACCGGCACCGGCAATCTCCGGCCCGATATCATTGAGAATGGCCCCGGCAATCAGCTGCGGCTGCTGCGCGGCGATGATCATCGTCATCAGGCCGCCCATTGAGGTGCCGATGAAGACCGCCCGCTCGACCGCGATCTGTTCGAGCAGTCCGATCATGTCGAGCGCATAGGTCAGCGGCTGATAGCGTTCGGGTTGCGGGTCGGGATCAGATCGCCCCCGGCCGCGTTGCGAGACGACAATGACCCGCCGCCCCATCGCCGCGAGGCGCGGAGCCAGATCCTCGAAGTCACGCACATTGCGCGTCAGCCCATGCAGGCAAAGCACCGGCAGGCCCCGGACTTCGCCCAGCGGCGGATAATCGCGATAGTGCAGGCGCGGCCCGTCGACAGTCGTGAAGAAGTGATCGCTATATCCCTGTGACATCAAGCCGGCTCGGTGACTCGATTCGCGTCATCGACGGCCACATGCTCCACCCAGTCGCGCGCCAGATAGCGCGAAGCCCAGAACATGAAGCCTGCGGCAACGAGATACAGGCATGAGCCGATCAGGATGGAAATCCGCAATGACCCCTCGCCATAGGTTGGCTCGAGAAGGGTCGACAGCCGGCCCAGCACATAAACACCGCCGCCGATGCCAAGAAGATTATTGATCAGCAGGAAGACCGACGATCCGCTTGTGCGCAGATGCGGCGGGAAGAGATGCTGGAAGGCCGACAGAACCGGTCCGAGCCAGGCCAGGCCAAGCGCGGTCGGAACGAACAGGACGATGACTGCCAGGGTGGCCGATGGCGACATGATCCCGGCCCAATAGAGCGGCGCGGAGATCAGGAAGGCGATCGCCGGCACGAAGGCGAAGGCGGCCCTTTTGCGCTTGCCGATCCAGTCGCCCATCACACCGCCCAGGATTATACCCAGACTGCCGGCGAAGAAGAGCACGCCGCCGAACAACCAGCCGGTCTCGGTCAGAGAGAGCTGGAAGCTGCGAGCGAAGAAGGAGGGCAGCCAGAAGAAGACGCCATAGCCCATCATCGAGGATGCCGAAGCGCCCATTATCATCAGCCAGAAGCTTGGCTTCTCCAGCGCGAGATTCATGAATTCGCGGAAGAAGACGAAGAAGATACCCAGCAGCGCGCCGGCAATCGCCCGGCCGATCAGCCAGGCCACAGCGCCCAAGCCGAAGCCGTCACCCGTCATGATGGCAGGGACACCCCAGGCAACGAGTCCGGGGATCAGCATCAGGATGCTGGTGCCCAGGGCGAGCACGATCCAGTGTGCGCGGCGGCTCACCCATTGGCCCGCGAGCCAGCCACAGCCAGCCCCGACCAGGGCAGCCAAGCTCAGCAAGCCGACCGACTGGATCGCACCGCCACCGAACACCGTGATGCTGAAAATCGCCAACAGGCTCGGCAGGGCGAACATGACCGAACCGGCGATCGACAGAATTCGCGCCTTGGCTGGCGGATAGGCCGCCTCGGTCTCGAGCGCCGTCGGGCGCTTGGCAGGCACGCCATCAAACTGGCCACGCCGGGGCTCGCGGACCAGGAGTTTGAAGATCGGCGCCAGCAGCACGCCGGCCAGGCCGACAATGATGAAGGCCGAGCGCCAATCGAGGCCGTCGGAGATGCCGCCGCCAGCAATCTGTGACCCTGCAATAACGCCGAAGGCGCTACCGACGGGGATTCCCAGCGAGTAGATGGCCAGCGCCCGGGCACGCTTTTCCGGTGGATGATAGTCGGCAATGATGGTGTAGGCCGGAGCGACGCCGCCCGCCTCGCCAATCCCGACGCCGACCCGGGCGAGGAAGAGTTGCATGAAATTGGTTGCCAGACCGCTGACAGCCGTGAAACCACTCCAGATCAGGAGCGATCCGGTCATGATCCAGGTCCGGTTGACCCGATCGGCAAACCAGGCGATCGGCACGCCCAGCGTTGAATAGAGCAGTGCGAAGGCGATGCCGCCGAGCAGGCCGAGTTGTTCATCGGTAAGCCCGAGATCTTCCTTGATCGGGATGGCCAGGATCGAGATGATCTGGCGGTCAAGGAAGTTGAACGCGTAGACCAGAAACAGCAACAACATGACCAGTTTGCTGTAACCCGCGCTCGGCAATGGGGCCGCTTTCGCCCCGGCTGGACTATCCGTCATCGTCTCTCCCCTGACATGGCCCGGTCACAGCATGGTGCCGGCTATCTTGATTGCAACCAAACCTGAACCCTCATTCATGTTTGGTCAAACACCAATTCCCTCAACCCTCTGCAGGCCGCAGCTTGCGCAAGACTTGCCCGGATGCAGGATGTGCCACACAATTGCGTCGAAGCCCAACCGAATAAGGGGAAATCGGGATGAGATATCTGGTTCTTGCCGCTGCGCTCAGCGGTCTGGCCCTCGCCAGCTGCAGCCAGCCTGCAGACGAAACCGCCACCATGGCCACCACTGCGGCATTCGAACCCGCCGTGATGGCGACGACCGCAGACATCAATGAAGCCGATTTGCGCTACCGCATCTCAACCCTGGCCGATGACGGGTTTGAAGGTCGCGCACCGGCCGCGCCCGGCGGCATTGCAGCCAGTCAGTGGATCGCCGACGAAATGGCCCGCATCGGCCTCGAGCCCGGCAATCAGGGCAGCTATTTCCAGCCGGTTTCGCTGCTGGAAATCACCCTCGACACGGCGCGCTCCGCGTTTGACGTCTTCTTCAATGGTGAACCGCTCGACCTCGCAATGGGGGATGATGTCGTCTACTGGACCAAGCGCAACCAGCCCGAAGTCTCGGTCGATGCCAGCGATCTGGTTTTCGTGGGCTATGGCGTTGTCGCCCCGGAATATGGCTGGGATGATTATGCCGGCGTCGACGTGACCGGCCGGACCGTAGTGATGCTGATCAATGATCCAGGCTTCGCCAATCCGGACGGCGGCATCTTCAATGGCAGTGCCATGACCTATTATGGCCGCTGGACCTATAAATACGAGGAAGCCGCCCGCCAGGGTGCTGCGGCCGTGATCCTGATCCACCAGACCGCGCCCGCCTCCTATGGCTGGAATGTCATCACCGGCTCCTGGTCTGGCTCCCGCCTCTCCCTCGCCCGCGAACCGGGTGAAGGCACTTTTGCCGGCGTCGAAAGCTGGGTCACCGAGGATGTCGCACGGCATTTGTTCGAGCTCTCCGGTCTCGACTTCAACACATTGACCGCCAGCGCGGCACAGCCGGGTTTTGCGGCCGTTCCAATGACCGGCCTGAGTTCAGCCGGCACGCTGTACAACAGCACGCGGACGATGGATTCGCGCAATGTCGTCGGTGTCGTTCCCGGTACCGAACGGCCCGAAGAATACGTGCTCTATACCGGGCATTGGGACCATATCGGCATCCGCGACGTGCCCGATGGCGAAGACGGCATCTATAATGGTGCGGTCGACAATGCCTCCGGGACCGCGGCCATTCTGGAGATCGGCCAGGCCTTTATCGCCAATCCGCCGGAGCGTTCGGTGATGATCCTTGCTGTCACAGCCGAGGAATCCGGCCTGCTGGGGTCGGCCTATTATGGCGAGCATCCGCTCGTGCCTTACAGCCAGACCGTTGGCGGCATCAATATCGACGCCATCATGCCGAAGGGCCGCTCACGCGATGTGATCGTGGTTGGCTATGGTGCGTCCGAACTGGAGGACATCCTCACCGAAGAGGCTGCCGCCCAGGACCGCTATATTGTTCCGGATCCAAGCCCCGAAGCCGGTTATTTCTACCGCTCCGACCATATCTCGCTCGCCAAGCACGGCCTGCCAATGCTGTATGCCGATGGCGGGATTGACCTGATCGAGGGTGGTAGCGAAGCGGGCGAGGCCATCGCTGCTGATTACGGCGCGAACCGCTACCACGGCCCGGCTGACGAATACTCGGCCGACTGGCAAATGGATGGAATGGTCGAGGATGTGACGCTGCTCTACAATGTCGGCGCCCGCCTGGCCAATTCAGACGCCTGGCCGAACTGGTATGAAGGCAATGAGTTCCGCGCCCTGCGCGACGCCCAGCGCACCCCGTAGACAGCATCGCCAGAATGGCAAAAAGGGCGGCCCGGAGGGTCGCCCTTTTTTGTGTGCCGCGCGTGTGAAATCAGAATGTCTGGCGGGTCACGATCTTCTGGCCGCGCTGGTCGAGACGGCGCTGATACTTGTCTTCATCGAGAACGGCACCGGAATGGACACAGAACACGGCGCGCACCTCGGAGATGCGGGGCCAATGGATGAAATCGCACAGCACCGTACGCGGCGCAGCACCATTCGTAAGCTCGACACGCCCGAGGCTCTGGGCAAACACCAGATCGCTGCGGAACATGCCCTTGCTGCGCAAAGTCTCGAGAGTCTGGGCGAAATCACCACCCAGGAAACGATCCGCCGGACGGCCTTCAACCGCCTCGCGGGAAACGCCGAACAATTCCAGCGCGCCAGCGGAAACCGCCTTCAACACGCCCATTGAATCGGTGACGAATTCGATACCGGGATTGAGCGTCACGAGATCAATCCAGGTCGGGGCCGGCGCGACGACAAAGGCATCCTGCACCAACTCGGCCATGCGGCGCTTGACCCGGTCAGGCGGATCCGATTCACCATTCTCCCAGCGGGAAATCATGGCCTGTGTGACGCCGAGATCAGCCGCGAGCGCGGCCTGCTTCAGGCGTTTCGACATCCGGAAATTGCGGATGATCGACGGCCAGTTCACCTTGCTCGGAGACCCGGTGAGATTGATGTCTTGTACCAATTGGCCCCCCTAGGGCTTGATTTCCGTTATGATCCTGCAGGCTCCTACCCTCGATCGTCCGAAGCCAGGCACATCAAATGGTAACACGCGCATCGACACACGGATCACCTCAGCTTGCGCGCTTGTCTTCGTGAAAATGCCGCCAGATCTTCCCGGTCGGGCTTCCGCGAAGCGTCGCAATCAGGCTGACGCAATACCCTCTGCTGCACTTTCAACGGTTTCGCGCATCGCGTCAAAGAATCCCGCTGACTCCGACCGTGAAATTTGACCGCTGGGCGCCCCGAGCCAGGGGTTCGAACACACGAAACGGCGCCGATTGATCGAATTTACTCGGGTTTTTCAAAGTGATGGCAGCAAAACATCTGGTAGCAAACATATACTGCATGAAATCGCACTGCCGGAGCCCCACCAACCTGTTCGCCGGTCCCCAAGCCCGGTCTGTACCGCGCGCGATGGAGCCAGTATGGTCTGCGCAGGAACCGCTCCCGACCGGGCGATATGGCCAGTCGGCCGGGCGCGTTGGTGATCGGGTGTGAGTGCGTTGCCGGCGGGCTGTATACGCTGGCCTGGATATGTTCACGCATGGGGAGATGGGCTTGTCGAAGACAGACGGGGAAATTGTGGAACAGGTCTGCGCCCGGTATGATCACCGTGCCGATGCCCTGATCGAAATTCTGCATGATGTCCAGCGAACGCAGAATTGTGTCGACGACGAAGCCGCCCGCACCATTGCTGCCCGTCTCAATATCTCCCGTGCCGAAATCCAGGGCGTGCGCAGTTTCTACGCCGACTTCTCGACGACCCCGCGTGCGCCGCAGCGGATCCGGCTATGCCGGGCCGAGGCCTGCCAGGCCGTCGGGGCGGACCGGCTTGCCGAAGAACTGGACCGTGCCGGAACGCCGCACGAAGCGGTCTACTGCCTGGGCAATTGCGCGCTCGGCCCCGCAGCCCTGATTGGCGAACGCTTGATCGGCCGGGCAACTCCCGACCGGCTTGCCGCCGCCAGCGCCGCGAGTGGTCATGATGACTGATCCTGTGACCCTCTTCCTGCCACGCGATGCCGCAGCCCGCTCGGTTGGTGCCGATGCTGTTGCCGAACGCCTGCAGGATATCGCGCGGCAACGCGGCATTGCCCTCGACCTGGTCCGCACCGGCTCGCGCGGCATGCTCTGGCTGGAGCCCTTGCTGGAGATTGAGCGCGATGGCGTCCGCCATGGCTTCGGACCCGTCGGCGAAGATGATGTCGAAGCGCTGTTCGAGCAGGGTTTCGCCAATGACCACCCGCTCGCGCTCGGCCCCGTCGAGTCGCTGGGCTGGATGCAATCCCAGACCCGGCTTCTCTACCGCCGCTGCGGTGTGATCGACCCGCTCGATCTGGATGCCTTCGAACGGGAGGGCGGCCTCGCCGGTCTGCGCGTGGCGCTGGAGCAGACCCCTGCCCGCATCATCGAGGCCGTCACCGCCTCGGGCCTGCGCGGCCGCGGCGGCGCCGGCTTCCCCGCCGGGATCAAATGGAAGACCGCTGCCGGGGCACCGGGGGAACAGAAATACATCTGCTGCAATGCCGATGAAGGCGATAGCGGCACCTTTGCCGACCGCATGCTGATGGAGGGCGATCCCGGCCTGTTGATCGAAGGCATGGTCATCGCCGGCCTCGCCGTTGGCGCGACCCAAGGCTTCATCTATCTGCGTTCGGAATATCCCGATGCGATCCGCACGATGCGCGCCGCCATCGCGGCCTGGGAAGCCCGCGGCTGGCTCGGCGACGATATTCTCGGCTCCGGCACCCGCTTCCATATCACCCTGCGGCGGGGCGCCGGTTCCTATGTCTGCGGCGAGGAAAGCGCCATGCTCGAGAGCCTTGAGGGCAAGCGCGGCCAGGTCCGGGTCAAACCGCCCATCCCCGCCATCTCCGGCCTGTTCGGCCAGCCGACCATCGTTAATAATGTTCTCACACTCGCCAGTGTGCCCGATATACTCAGCCAGGGCGCGGCCGCCTATCAGGCGCTCGGCAATGGGCGCTCGCGCGGCACCCAGGCCTTTCAGCTGGCCGGAAATATCAAGCGCGGCGGCCTGTTCGAAGCGCCCTTCGGCCTCTCCCTTCGCGAGCTGATCGAGACCCATGGCGGCGGCACACTGTCGGATCGGCCTGTGCGTGCGGTACAAGTCGGCGGACCGCTCGGTGCCTATCTGCCGGCTTCCATGCTCGATCTGCCGCTCGACTATGAGGCCTTTGCCGAGGCCGGCGCCATGCTCGGTCATGGCGGCATTGTCGTGTTTGACGACACGGTCGATATGGCGCGGCAGGCGGAATTCGCGATGGAATTCTGCGCCGAGGAAAGCTGCGGCAAATGCACGCCCTGCCGTATCGGCTCGGTGCGCGGCGCGGAGGCCCTGGCCAAGGTGCGCCGCGGTGAGGGTGTCGAAGCCAATCTCGCTCTGGTCGAGGAGCTCTGCACCCTTCTCACCGACGGTTCGCTCTGCGCGATGGGCGGACTGACGCCGATGCCGGTGATGAGCGCGCTGCGCCATTTCCGGGAGGACTTCCAACCCCGGCCACTACAAGCCGACCAAACGGTGGTAGAATAAAAACATGGGAAGCCGCAAAGCGACAGATTTCGGAACTCCCGCCAAGACCGGCGAGCCGAGCATCAGCCTCGAGATCGACGGCAAGCGCGTGCAGGTTCCTGCTGGCACCTCAATCATGCGCGCCGCTGCGCTGACCGAGGCGCGTATTCCCAAGCTTTGCGCCACAGACAGTCTGCAGCCCTTCGGCTCCTGCCGCATGTGTCTGGTGGAGATCGAGGGCCGCAAGGGCACGCCGGCGTCGTGCACCACGCCGGTCGCCGAGGGCCTGAAAGTCACCACCCAGTCGCCGCGTCTGGAAGCCCTGCGCCGCGGCATGATGGAACTCTATATCTCCGACCATCCGCTCGATTGCCTGACCTGTTCTGCCAATGGCGATTGCGAGCTGCAGGACACGGCCGGCGAAGTCGGTCTGCGCGAGGTTCGCTACGGCTTTGATGGCGAGAATCATCTCGAGGCAGGCGTCGACGCCTCCAATCCCTATTTCCAGTTTGATGGATCGAAATGCATTGTCTGTTCGCGCTGTGTCAGGGCGTGCGATGAAGTCCAGGGCACGCTGGCCCTGACGATCGAGGGCCGCGGCTTCAATTCCAAGGTCACCGCCAGTCTCGGCGAGAGCTTCTTCGACAGCGAATGCGTCTCCTGCGGTGCCTGTGTTCAGGCCTGCCCGACCGCGACACTGATGGAGAAGACCGTCGTTGAGCACGGCCAGCCGCGGCGCGAGGTGAAGACGACATGCGCCTATTGCGGCGTCGGCTGTTCCTTCATCGCCGAGCTGCAAGGCGATGAGGTCGTGCGCATGACGCCCGACCGCGAGGGCGGCGCCAATGAAGGCCATTCCTGCGTCAAGGGACGCTTCGCCTGGGGCTATGCCACGCACCAGGAGCGCGTGCTCTCGCCGATGGTGCGCGACAATATCACCGACCCCTGGCGCGAATGCAGCTGGGACGAAGCGATCGACTTCGCCGCCACCCGCCTGCGCCGCATCCAGGCCGAGCACGGCACCGGTGCGATCGGCGGCATCACCTCCTCGCGCTGCACCAATGAAGAGGTCTATGTCGTCCAGAAAATGGTCCGCGCCGCCTTCGGCAATAATAATGTCGATACCTGCGCGAGGGTCTGCCATTCGCCGACCGGCTACGGGTTGAGCGTCACGCTGGGCACGTCCGCAGGTACTCAAGACTTCAAATCGGTCGAGCAGGCCGATGTCATCCTGGTGATCGGCGCCAATCCGACCGATGCGCATCCGGTGTTTGCCTCACGCATGAAAAGACGCCTGCGCGCCGGTGCCAAGCTGATCGTGATCGATCCGCGCCGTATTGATCTGGTGCGCACACCGCATGTCGCTGCCACGCATCACCTGCAGCTGCGCCCCGGCACCAATGTCGCCGTCATCAATGCCCTCGCCCATGTCATCGTCACCGAGGGCCTGGTCGATATGGCCTTTGTCGCCGAACGCTGCGAGGATGAGAGTTTCAAGCGCTGGGCCGATTTCATCCGCGATGCCAGCAATTCTCCCGAAGCTGTGGAAGCCGTCAGCGGCGTGCCAGCGCAGGAGCTGCGCGAGGCCGCCCGGCTTTATGCCACGGGCGGCAATGGCGCGATCTATTATGGCCTCGGCGTCACCGAACACTCGCAGGGTTCCTCGATGGTGATCGGCATGGCCAATCTGGCAATGGCGACCGGCAATCTCGGGCGCGAAGGTGTCGGAATCAATCCTCTGCGCGGCCAGAATAATGTCCAGGGCTCCTGCGATATGGGCTCTTTCCCGCACGAATTCCCCGGCTATCGCCATGTCTCCGACGACACTGTCCGCGGCACCTTCGAACAGGCCTGGGGGCTTGAGCTGCTGGCCGAGCCCGGCCTGCGCATACCCAACATGTTCTCCGCCGCCCTCGATGGCACATTCCGCGGCCTCTATGTCCAGGGCGAGGATATCGCCCAGTCCGATCCGGACAGTCATCATGTGCTCGCCGCGCTCAGGGCGATGGATTGTGTCATCGTGCAGGACCTCTTCGTCAACGAGACGGCAGCCTTCGCCCATGTCTTCCTGCCCGGCACCTCCTTCCTCGAAAAGGACGGCACCTTCATCAATGCCGAGCGCCGCATCAATCGCGTCCGCCCGGCCATGCCGGAAAAACAGGGCCTGTCGGAATGGGAGACCGTCTGCCGGCTCTCCACCGCGATGGGCTTTGAAATGCATTACGACAATGCCGCCCAGATCATGGACGAGATCGCGGCCCTGACCCCCACCTTCGCCGGCGTCAGCTTCGAGCGGCTCGACAATGGCCCTTCGATCCAGTGGCCGTGCAATGAGGCGGCGCCGGACGGCACGCCGGTGATGCATGTCGGCGGCTTCGTGCGCGGCAAGGGCCATTTCATGATGACCCAGTATGTGCCGACCGAGGAACGCTCCAACCGGCATTTCCCGCTATTGCTGACGACGGGCCGTATCCTCAGCCAGTATAATGTCGGCGCCCAGACACGGCGCACTGCCAATTCCCGCTGGCATGACGAGGACCTGCTGGAAATCCACCCGGCTGACGCGGAAATGCGCGGCGTCCGGGATGGCGACATGGTCTCACTCTCAAGCCGCAAGGGTGCTGTGACCGTGCGCGCGACGATCACCGACCGGGTGCCGCCGGGCATCGTCTACACCACTTTCCATCACCCGGAGACCGGGGCCAATGTCGTCACCACAGAGCTCTCCGACTGGGCCACCAGCTGCCCGGAATACAAGGTGACGGCGGTGCAGGTCTCACCGTCCAACATGCCGTCAGATTGGCAGGCGGAGCGCGAGCGCCGCGCAGATCAGGCCGTGCGCATAATGCCGGCTGCGGAATAGGTCTGCCGCGTGGTGAGCTCCCCCACTCCTGTCAGCCGGCGCGCGACTGTCTATTCCCGGGCCGACGGGCCGCGCGATTGGGGCATTGCCGAGGAAGTTCCGATCGAGATCGGTTTCAACGGCAGCGCCTGGGCCGTGATGATGGCGAGCCCGGCCGATATCGAGGATCTCGCCATCGGACTGGCCCTGACCGAGGGTGCCGTGGCGAGCGGGCGCGATATCAAAGCCGTGGAAATCCGGCAATGGCCGGAAGGCCTCACCGCTGATATCCGCATCGCTCCCGATAGGCTGCGCGGTGACCGGATACATCGCCGCGCGCTGGATGGCCGCACCGGTTGCGGCCTGTGCGGTGTCGAACAGCTCGCCGATCTGCACGCGCCGCCGCCCGCGCTGCTGCCGGGCCCGACCGTCGAAACCGAGGCCATACGCGCCGCACTCGGCGCCCTGCCCGATCACCAGCATCTCAACCGCGAAACCCGCAGTGTTCACGCTGCCGCCTGGTGCCGCCTGGATGGCGAGATCATCCTCGTGCGTGAGGATGTTGGCCGCCATAACGCCCTCGACAAGCTGGCCGGTGCCCGTCTGCGCCGCGGTGAACCAGACGATTCCGGCTTCGTCGTGATGAGCAGCCGCTGCAGTTTCGAACTTGTCTTCAAGGCGGCCCGAATGCGTGCGGCCCTGCTCGCGGCCCAGTCGGCCCCGACCGGCCTCGCCCTCGACCTCGCCGCCCAGCTCGCCCTGCCGATTGCATCGGCCGGCCCGGACGGTGCCATTGTCTTCTTCAGCCCGGAGTGTGCCGATGAATGATGCCAATCTCATCCGGATGGCCCATCAGATCGCCGATTTCTACGCGCCCTATACCGAGGCCGAGGCGATCGAGGGGGTGGCCGTGCATATCCGGAAATTCTGGGATCCGGGCATGCGTGACCGCCTGATTGCCCTCTCGCAAACCCCCGATGCCGGGCTCAGCCCGATCATTGCTGCCGCGATCAAGCGGCTCATCGCCCTCAGCTGACACCAGACCGGATCGGATTGCCCTGATGACCACCGATATTGAACTCGCCCGCGCCGCAACCCTCTTGCCGATCACCGAGGTCGCTGCCCGGCTCGACATCCCCGCCGATGCCATTGCCCAGTATGGCACCGACAAGGCCAAGCTGACGGCGCCCTTCCTCGCCAGTCTGGAGAACAAGCCGGACGGGCATCTCATCCTGGTCACGGCGATCAATCCGACCCCGGCCGGCGAGGGCAAGACCACGACCACGGTCGGCCTCGGCGATGCCCTCAACCGGATCGGCAAGAAGGCCGCGATCTGTATTCGCGAACCCTCACTGGGTCCGTGTTTCGGGATGAAGGGCGGCGCGGCCGGCGGCGGCCATGCCCAGGTCGTGCCGATGGAGGACATCAACCTCCATTTCACCGGCGATTTCCACGCCATCACCTCGGCGCATAATCTGCTCTCGGCGATGATCGACAATCACATCTATTGGGGCAATGCGCTGGAGATTGACCAGCGCCGTATCGTCTGGCGCCGCGTGGTGGACATGAATGACCGCGCCCTGCGCCAGATCACCACCTCGCTCGGCGGCGTTGCCAATGGCTTTCCCGGCGAGAGCGGTTTCGACATCACCGTCGCGTCGGAAGTGATGGCCATTCTGTGCCTGGCCACAGATCTGGCCGACCTGCAACGCCGGCTCGGCGAGATCATTGTCGCCTATCGCCGCGACAAGACCGCCATCACCTGCCGCGATATCAAGGCGGACGGTGCGATGACCGTGTTGCTGAAGACCGCGATGCAGCCCAATCTCGTCCAGACGCTGGAGAATAATCCCGCCTTTATCCATGGCGGTCCCTTCGCCAATATCGCCCATGGCTGCAACTCCGTGATCGCGACGAAATCGGCGCTCAAGCTGGCGGACTATGTCGTCACCGAAGCCGGGTTCGGTGCCGATCTGGGAGCCGAGAAATTCTTCGACATCAAGTGCCGAAAGGCCGGACTCAAACCGGCCGCCGTCGTGCTCGTCGCCACCATTCGGGCGCTGAAGATGAATGGCGGCGTCGCGAAAGCCGATCTCGGCGCGGAGAATGTCGAGGCCGTCCGCGAGGGCTGCGCCAATCTCGGCCGGCATCTGGAAAACCTCGCCAAGTTCGGCGTGCCGGCGGTTGTGGCGATCAATCATTTCACCGCCGACACCCCGGCCGAGATCGAAACCGTCAAGGCCTATGTCGCCCGGCTCGGCCGCAAGGCTGTGGTTTGCCGCCACTGGGCTGATGGCGGCGCCGGCGCCGGGGACCTGGCCGCGAAAGTGGTCGAACTCGTCGAGGGCGGGATCGCCGATTTCAAGCCGCTCTATCCCGATGCGCGGCCGCTGTTCGAAAAGATCGAGACCGTCGCCCGCGAGATCTATCGCGCCGACGGCGTCACCGCGGACAAGGCTGTGCGCGACCAGCTCGGTGCCTGGGAGGCGGCCGGTTTCGGGGATTTGCCGGTCTGCATGGCCAAGACGCAGTACAGCTTCACCACTGATCCGGAACGGCGCGGTGCGCCCGATGGGCATATGCTGGAAATCCGCGAGGTCCGCCTCGCTGCCGGCGCCGGTTTCATCGTCGTCATCTGCGGTCAGATCATGACCATGCCCGGCCTGCCGCGGATACCCTCGGCCGAGAATATCGGACTGGATGATGCGGGCAATGTGGTCGGCCTGTTCTAGGCGGAGGCGCTGACCTCATCCGCATCCGGCACGGTGAATTGCAGCTCGATATAGCGGGCATACAGCCCGCCGCGGGCGAGCAATTCGGTATGCGTGCCCTGGTCCACAATACGGCCGCCCTCAAGCACGACGATGAAATCGGCCTTGCGCACGGTCGCCAGACGGTGGGCGATGACCAGTGTGGTGCGGTTGCGCGACAGGGTCTCGAACGCGGTCTGGATCACCGCCTCGCTTTCGGAATCGAGCGCACTGGTGGCCTCGTCGAGCAGCAGGACAGGGGCATCGCGCAGAATGGCGCGGGCAATCGCCAGGCGCTGGCGCTGGCCGCCCGAAAGCGTGCGGGCATTCTCGCCAAGCTGGGTCTGGTAGCCGTCCGGCAGGGCCATGATGAATTCATCGGCATTGGCCGCCTTGGCCGCGTCGATCACCTCTTCCAGCGAGGCACCGGAACGCCCGAAGCGGATATTGTCGGCAACGCTGCCGCCAAACAGCGGCGCATTCTGCTGCACGATGGAGAGGGCATTGCGCAGCTCGGTCGGGTCGAGCCGGCTGATATCGACGCCGTCGACGGTGAGACGGCCCGAAGCCGGATCATAGAGCCGCAGCAAAAGCTGGAACATGGTGCTCTTGCCGGCACCGGACGGACCCACCAGGGCAACGGTCTGGCCCGGCTCGACCTTCAGGCTGATCCCCTCCAGCGCCAGCGCGTCGGGGCGCGTCGGATAGGCGAAGGAGACATCCTCGAAAGCGATCTCGCCGCGCACCGGCTTGGCGAGATGCTCGGGCGTTTCGGGCACATCGATATCGGGTTTGGCGGCGAGCAATTCCATCAGGCGCTCGGTGGCACCGGCGGCGCGCATCACTTCGGTATAGGTCTCGGTCAACATGCCGACACCGGAGACGGCGACGAAGGCATACATGACGAATTGCGTCATCGCGCCGGGCGTGATGCTGCCGGCCTGGACCTGGACCGCGCCGAACCACAAGACCGCGATCAGGCCCGACAGGATTACCGTGAAGATGATCGCCGTCATCCAGGCCCGCACCTCGATACGGGCGAGCGAAACCTTGAACGTGGTCTCGACCGCATCGGCAAAGCGTGACCTTTCCTCGGGTTCGCGGGTGAAGGCCTGGACCGTCTCGATCGCCTGCAGGCTCTCGCTGGCGCGGGCCGAGGCGTCGGCGAGATTGTCCTGGCTCGAGCGCGACAGGCGCTGAACCCGGCGGCCGAACAGCATGATCGGCCCGAGAATCACCGGGCCGAGCGCCAGCACCATCAGGGCCAGCTGCCAGTTGACGACGACCATCAGGATCAGCGCCCCGGTCGTGGTCGCCACGGTGCGCAGGGCGACAGAGACGGAGGAGCCGACCACGGTCTGGATCAGCGTCGTGTCGGTGGTCAGCCGCGAGAGGACTTCGCCGGTGCGGGTGCTGGCATAGAAGGTCGGGCTCAGCGAAAGCAGGTGATCGAAGACATTGCGGCGCAGATCGGCGACAACGCGCTCACCGAGCCGGCTGATGAAATAGAAACGCATTGCGCTGGCCAGGCCGAGCAAGGCAGCAACACCGATCCCGGCGAGGAAATAGGCGGACAGGCCATCGCCGATGGAGAAGGCGCTGCACAGGGCCGAATCCGAGGCGCCGCCAAAGCCGCAATCGACCACCATGCGAAAGGCGCCGGGCAGGATCAGCGTCAGGCTCGAGGCGAGGACGAGGAACAGGGTGAAGGCCGCCAGCAGACCGGGATAGGCGAGCACATAGGGCAGGAGCCGGCGCAGCGGCCGGGCGCTGCGGGCTTTTTCGCGATGGGCGGCATCGCGTTCAAGCTCGGAGGCGAAGCTGGAGCCCCGGTCGGTATCGGCGCGATGTTCGGCGGTTTGCGGGGTCTCGGCCAAGGGGATCTCCGGTCTCGTAGCGGGGGCGCATCAATAAGACCCCTGCATATAGGATGTTCGGCGCGCGCTTGCACCGGTCGATACCGTGCGCGATCAGTTGGCCGGCTTGCGGGCGATGATGAAGACCGCGACCGCCTTGTCCGGGCGCCATTGATGCTCGAGTTCAAACCCGGCCTGACGCAGGCTCTCCGCCAGCTGGACCGCCGTGAAAACCCGCAGCATCGGGAACAGGCCGAGGACGCGTCCGATCGGTGCGATCAGGCTGAAAAACCACATTTTCTCACCCAGGCAGGCCGTCGAGGAGACGAACACGCCGCCGGGCTTGAGCAGGGTATGGACGCGGGCGATCGCGGCGTCCCGGTCCGCCAGCAAATGCAGAATGCTCAGTCCGAGCACAACGTCGAAACGGCCCGGCGCGGCATCGATATCCTCGAAGCCGACGCGTTCAAAACTGATATTCTCCACCCCGGCCTCAACGGCACGGCCACGGGCAATCTCGAGCATTTCGCCGGACAGGTCGGTGGCGTGGATATGTTTGACATACGGTGCATGGCTGACCGCCGTCATGCCCGTGCCGCAGCCAAATTCGAGCACATCCGATTGCTCAGTGAAATGCTGGCGCGTGATCTCGAGCTTTGTCTGATAGGCGGCCTCATCGCTGATCGGATCATTGGCATATTTCTGCGCCAGACGGTCCCAGAAGCGTTGGTCCTTGTCCGGCTTGCTTGAATCATCGGGCTTGCTTGAATCACTGGGCATCGAACATCCTCTCCTGCGCCGCCGGGACGCGATGGCTGATCTCGTGATCCACAGGTTTATCCATACACAAACAGAAGGTATATTGCCCAATCATGCGGTTCTGGTATACGCAAATGGATGAACTGGCCCGCTATCGCCTTTGACTGGAATCAGATCCGCGCCTTTCTTGCCACCGTCGAGGAGGGCTCGTTTTCCGCTGCCGCCCGCGCACTGGGCCAGACCCAGCCGACCCTGAGCCGCCAGATTTCCGCCCTCGAGGACGCGCTCGGCATCACCCTGTTCGAGCGCGGCCATCGCACCATGGCGCTGACCGAGCCGGGCCGCGCCCTGCTGGAGCCCGTGCGGGCCATGGCCGAGGCCGCGACGCAGATCTCGCTGACCGCGTCAGGCCAATCGCTGACGATTGCCGGCCGGGTCACCCTGACCGCGACCAATAATATGGCGACGCAATACCTGCCCCCCATCCTGGCCAAGCTGCGCCAGATCGCACCGGAGATCGAGCTGGAGATCATCGCCTCCAATGAAGTGCGTGACCTGACCCGCCGCGAGGCCGATATCTCGATCCGTCATGCCCGCCCCGAACAGCCCGAACTGATCGGCAAACTCCTGCGCGAGACCCGGGCCTATTTCTACGCCAGCACCGCATTCCTCGACCGGCATGGCCGCCCGAAATCCGCCGGTGAGCTGACGCGCTATGATTTCATCGGCTTTGACCAGAATGAGCGCTTCCTGCCCTATCTCAATGAGCTCGGTCTCTCGCTCACCCTGCGCAATTTCAAACTCAATACGGGCAGTGGCAGTGTGCTGGTGGAATTGATCCGCCAGGGGCTCGGTATCGGGATGCTGACCGAGGACATGGCCCGCCTCTATCCCGAACTCGAACGCGCCCTGCCCGGCCTGCGGCCCATCCCCGTCCCGGTCTGGCTGGTCACCCACCGCGAACTGCATACCAGCCGCCGGATCCGGCTGGTGTTCGATCTGCTGGCGCAGGAACTGGCCTGGCCGGAGCCAGCCTGATTGGCACAAAAACGGGCGATTGCCGGCGCGGCGGGCACAATCAATTTGATAAGTCCGCCCCCCAACCCTATCTAGACCTTATGGCCAGCGGCACGAGGCGCTGCGCCGGGATATTCAACCGCCGCCAAGCCATTGGCGCCCGCACAGGAGACTGACATGTCACTCAGGATTGGCGATACCGCCCCCGATTTTACCATTGCGACCACCAAGGGCGAGATCAGCCTGCATGACTGGGCCGGCGATAGCTGGGTTTTCTTCTTCAGCCATCCGGCCGATTTCACCCCGGTCTGCACCACGGAAATGGGCCGCACCTCCCAGCTGGCCGCCGAATTCGCCAAGCGCAATACCAAGCCGCTCGGCCTGTCGACCGACACAGTCGCCGAACACGTCAAATGGATTGACGACGTCAACGACACCCAGAACACCGACCTGCAATTCCCGATCGTCGCCGATGCCGGTCACAAGGTCGCCCAGACCTATGACATGATCCATCCCGGCGAGAGCACCACGGCTGCCGTGCGCTCGGTCTTCATCATCGACCCGGCCAAGAAGATCCGCCTGACGATGACCTATCCGATGAGTGTCGGCCGCAATTTCGATGAAATCCTGCGCGTCATCGACGCGCTGCAGACCGGCGATAAATACAAGATCGCCACGCCCGCCGACTGGACCCCGGGCGACCAGGTCATCATCCCGCCCTCGATCTCCAACGAGGCCGCCAAGGACCTCTTCCCGCAGGGCTGGAAAGAAGTGCGCTCCTATCTGCGCCTGACCGACGTGCCCAAGGGCTGATTGCCCGGCAAGACGGGGCGGAGGCGATGCGCTTCCGCCCCGATGGCTGCGCTTCATCTCTGCATCTGCTGACTTCCTCCGGACCTGTTCCGGGGGAAGTTTGTTTTTGAGCCTGGAGCAGGCAGCACCCGCACGAAAATCCCCACGCGGCTGGCCGCTGGAGGTTTGAGTGGGCCTCCCGGGATGGGAGGGTGCGGGACG